>JAAIGG010167769.1_pt1 | contig 287340 bp, 261 predicted proteins | sample 6487391 | NCBI WGS metagenome assembly JAAIGG01 (sample SAMN13974130, study PRJNA590717) | phyllosphere metagenome | biome: asymptomatic weeds; feature: pooled weeds collected from a community garden; material: weeds; isolation source: pooled asymptomatic leaves from various weed species from...
CCCTCCGGGCGCTCTTTTCGTTTGTCGCGCCGCGTAGTTAAACGTGCGGGATGAGAACCTGCCGCAGGTTCGACTGAATCGCGCAGCGATTCAGGCTGATGCGTCAGCATCACCCGGAGGGCGAGGCCCGCCGGGCCGAGGCAATCCTGCACGACCCACCAATTCAGAAAAGAGCGCCCTCCGGGCGCTCTTTTCGTTTGTCGCGTCGCGTAGTTAAGCGTGCGGGATGAGAACCTGCCGCAGGTTCGACTGAATCGCGCAGCGATTCAGGCTGATGCGTCAGCATTACCCGGAGGGCGAGGCCCGCCGGGCCGAGGCAATCCTGCACGACCCACCCATTCAGAAAAGAGCGCCCAGTGGGCGCTCTTGTCGTTTGTCGCGCCGCGTAGTTAAGCGTGCGGGATGAGAACCTGCAGCAGGTTCGACTGAATCGCGGAACGATTAGGCTGATGCGTCAGCATTACCCGGAGGGCGAGGCCTGCCGGCCGAGGCAATCCTGCACGACCCACCCATTCACAAAAGCACACCCACCGGGAATTTCGTCAGGCGTGCAGTGCGGTTAAACGTGCGATAAGCGCCCGCCACAGGCCGACTGAATCATCCGCCTCCTTGCTGCTATCTGCCATAAAAAAAGCGCCCTGTGGGCGCTTGTGTGGCGTGAGGCATCAGCAGGATTAGCGTGCGGCGGTCTGCTGGCCCGGTTCGAGATTGAACTGTTTCAGCAGCGTTTCGAGCCGCAGCGCCTGATCTTCCAGGGCATTGGCGGACAGGGCAGAGGCGGAGACCAGCGAGGCGTTTTGCTGCGTGGTGCTGTCCAGCTCCGATACCGCCCGGGCGATCTGCTCAATACCGCGGCTTTGCTCGTCAGAAGCCGAAGAGATCTCACCCACAATATGATTGACGCGGGAAATGGCATTCACCACCTGTCCCATTCTCTCGCCCGCACGCGCAACGCGGTTATTGCCTTCGGCAATCTGACCAACGGATGCACTGATGAGCTGCTCAATGTCTTTCGCCGCCTGAGCACTGCGCTGAGACAGATTACGCACTTCGCTGGCGACCACCGCAAATCCGCGCCCCTGTTCGCCCGCCCGCGCCGCTTCAACCGCCGCATTCAGTGCCAGGATATTGGTCTGAAACGCGATGCTGTTAATGACGGCAGTAATCTCGGCAATTTTTTTGGAACTGGCAGAAATGTCGCCCATGGTTTGCACCACTTCACTCACCGCAGCACCGCCTTGCTCAGCCTGCAAAGAGGCTTCCGCCGCTATCTGGCTGGCATGGCGAGCGTTATCCGCGTTGTGCTTCACCGTCACGGTGAGCTGCTCCATGCTGGCAGCAGTCTGCACGACAGCCGCTGCCTGTTGCTCAGTCCGTGAGGAAAGGTTGTGGTTGTCGCTGTTAATACTGCTCGCCGCCTGGGAGACGGTGAAGACGCTGTCGCGGACTTCCTGAATCATCGTCCGCAGGCGGTGATTCATTGCGCCCATTGCACCGGCCAGCTTGCTAAGCTCATCACGGCCGCCCGGTTTGATATCGGCACTTAAATCCCCGCTGGCGATGCGCTCGGCCAGCAGCAGGTTGTTTCGGACAGGGGCGGTGATCTGACGGCTGATCAGCCAGGCGATGAGAATACCCAGCAGAACCGCAATGCTGACCGTCAGCAGCGTCAGATTAATTGAACCGTGGGTCAGGTTGCTGTTTTCCGCTTTCATCTGCTGCAGAAGCATTTTAATGATGGCACTGCTTTTATCACCGTCCGTTTTAACGGCGCTTTCCGCAACGCTGAGTTCGCGAAAGCCTGCCGCGTAACGCTCACTGAGTTGTTTCACGTCAAGCGTTGCGCTCCACAGTGCGTTCAACTGCGTCTGTGCCTCCGGGGGCAACTGCGGTAATAAGGCGGAGACGCTGGACTGAATCGTCCTGGCTTGTTGTTCAAGCTGCACCTGAAGCGTAGCGGCATTAACCGGGTCGTAGCGCAGTAACTGAAGCTGATCGCGTAGCTGGCTGATGGCGAGAAGCTGCTGGAACAGTACGCTGGCATCGGTCATCTGCGTTTTAATTAACGCTTCGTACAGGGTTGACTGGCTTTGCATGTTGCGCTGATCGAGCTGTTTACCCGTGGCGGCCAACGTCTGGACTGCCTGGGTCATGGTGGTGATGCTGCTTTGAAAGTGACTGAGTTGACTGGCGATAGCCTGAAGTTCAGCCTGCTGTTCAGGCTGCCATGTGAACTGCTGAGCATCCTGAGTGAGCTGAGAGGCGTGGGCAATGTAATCTGCCATCACTTTGCCGGCTTTTTCATCCCCATAAAGCAGTTTGAGCCGGTTGACTTTGGCCTGAAAGACATCAATGTTGATATCGTAAATCAGGGTGCTTTGTTCATAAACATCACGAATATTTTTAAAGCGTAATACGCTGATACTGCCCGAGCCCACCACTAACAATAAAACGAGTCCAAATCCTAAACTGAGTTTGTGCGCAATTTTTGTATTTTCTAACCGCAACCCCATGACTTCTGCCTCCTGCCCATGTCAACGATGTTAAGCCAAATTGGTTATCGGTTGCACAGGGCAGGAGTTTAGTAAGAACGCGGTTATTTTTTTGATAATGCAGAAATTATGAGCGCGCCGCGTAAGGCTTACAGGCTTTTCCAGATATGCATCACGGCATAGCTGCGCCACGGGCGCCACTGCTGCGAACGAACTTCTGCGGCCTTAGGCGTCAGGCCTCCCAGCTTATTGCGTATAGCAATATCCTCTTTGGGAAAAGCATCAGGCCAGCGCAGTGCGCGCATGGCGATGTAATGCGCGGTCCAGGGGCCAATGCCCGGCAGCGCGACCAGCCGCGTCATGATCTCATCAGGCGTGAGCGTAGCGTTAAAACGCAGGCTGCCCTCAACACAGGCACCTGCAAACGCCAGAATCGCTCTGGCTCGCGCGCTGACAATCCCAAGGCTGGCAATCTCATCGACCGTCGCCTGTGCGATGCGCTGTGGCTGGACAGTATAGCGGGACAGGTCCGGGAATGGCGTCGAGCAGGGCTCACCAAACGCCTGGGCAAAACGGCTGCTGAGGGTGGTCGCCGCTTTCACGGTGACCTGTTGACCCAGAATGGCACGGACGCCCATTTCAACGCTGTCAAACGCGCCAGGCACGCGCAGGCCGGGAGCGTCATGAAGGCTTTGTGCCAGCAGAGGATCCTGCTGCAGGTGAGCCGCAATTCGCTGCGGCTGCGCGTTCAGGTCGAACAGATCGCGCAGGCGGCGCAGGAGTGCAGGTAATACCGGCGTCAGGGACAGCGTGAACTCAACGCGGAGCGCATGCCTGGCCGGGAGCGGTGAAACGCTGACCCAGCCGCGATACTGACCCAGCGCCACGGTTCTGCGGTAGGTTTGGCCCTCAACGGCTTCAATCTCTTTCATCAACCGCAACTGCAGAAAATCCAGCATCGCCTGCCAGTCATAGGGCGGGCGATAGCTGAGCTGCAGTTGCATGGTATCGCCTGGCTGCTGTGTGGCTTGCGGCGCGGTTTTTCGCAAGGCGCCGGGTGTCATGCGATAGCGGGCCTGGAACACGTCATTAAAGCGCCGTAAACTGCCGAAGCCGCTGGCGTAGGCAACATCGGTAACCGGGAGCGTGGTTTCAGTCAGTAACTGCTTGGCCAGCAACATGCGCCGTGTCTGTTTCAGCTCCAGCGGGGTAACGCCTAACTCCTGCTGCACAATCCGCCGCAGCTGACGGGCACTCATGCCAAACTCGGTGGCGATGTCGTCCAGCCCTGCGTGCTCTTCCAGCAACCCCTCTTCAATGCGCTGCACCAGACGGTCAGCGACTCTGTGGGCATTGTCGACGGGCGCATTACCGGGTGCCAGTTCAGGACGACAGCGCAGGCAGGGGCGAAAACGCGCTTTCTCCGCGGCCTCAGCACTGCTAAAGAACACGCAGTTTTTTTGCATCGGCGGCTTAACCGGACATATCGGACGACAATAAATGCCGGTTGAGGTCACGCCAACAAAAAACACGCCGTCAAAACGCGTATCCCGCGACGTTAACGCCTGGTAAGCCGTATCTGGATCAAACATGGTTGCTCTCCGGCAAATAGCGACAGCGTAGCGCTGGCGGATGAGATTGACTGGCTGTTTTCGGACAGCACATCAGTTTATTGTAATGACCGAAAACAGCCAGTTTGACGCTAAAAAAGTGCGATAATGCCCGACAGAATGATGATGGGAGGAACAGCATGTATTACTGCAAACCTGTGACAACCCCGGTCGGCGAACTCACGCTTATCGCCAGCGATCGCGGTCTGGCGGCCATTTTATGGCAGGACGAAGTGCGCAGACATCCCCGCTTATCGCCGGTAGAACGCGACGATAACCATCCGGTGCTGCGCGAAACCGAAACCCAGCTGCACGAGTATTTCGCGGGGACGCGCCGGCGTTTTACCTTATCGCTGGATTTCGCCGGAACCGACTTTCAGATAAAAGTGTGGCAGGCACTGCTCACCATTCCCTTTGGCGAAACGCGCAGTTATCGACAAATTGCCGAGGCGATTGGTCATCCTGCCGCGGTGCGCGCGGTGGGCGCGGCGAATGGCCGAAACCCGCTGTCGATTGTGGCGCCCTGTCACCGAGTGATTGGGACGAATGGCAAACTGACCGGCTTTGCGGGCGGGCTGGCGGTCAAAGCCTTCTTACTCAAGCTGGAAGCGCCCCAGCAGGGGCTTGTCGACCTCTCTTCATCGTAGCGAACAAATAAAACACGACACTCTGCCGCTTTTCCGCTATCGTGTTTAGCATATAAAACACGATGGCGATATTTACGTCCTGTTAAGCCTTAACTGGCGATTTTCGTTAATTTTACAGAACGAGAGCGGTGTCATGAGCGCAATCTTTGATCCAGAAAATGCTGTTTATCCTTTTCCGCCGAAGCCTGCCCGGCTGAACGACGAGCAAAAAACCTTTTATCGGGAAAAAATTAAAGCGCTGCTTAAGGCTCGCAATGCCGTGATGGTGGCGCATTACTACACCGATCCTGAGATTCAGGCCCTGGCGGAAGAAACCGGTGGCTGCGTCTCTGACTCGCTCGAAATGGCGCGCTTCGGCAGCCAGCATGCGGCCGGTACGCTGCTGGTGGCCGGCGTCCGGTTTATGGGGGAGACGGCCAAAATCCTCAGCCCGGAAAAAACCGTCCTGATGCCCACGCTTGAAGCCGAATGCTCGCTGGATCTGGGCTGTCCGATTGAGGAATTTAACGCCTTTTGCGATGCCCATCCCGATCGTACAGTCGTGGTTTACGCGAATACCTCGGCGGCGGTGAAAGCGCGCGCCGACTGGGTGGTCACCTCCAGTATCGCGGTGGAATTAATCGAGCATCTGGATAGCCTGGGTGAAAAGATTATCTGGGCACCCGATCGGCATCTGGGGCGCTACGTCAGTCAAAAAAGCGGGGCCGATGTGTTGTGCTGGCAGGGCGCCTGCATCGTCCATGATGAGTTCAAAACCCAGGCACTGCAGCGGATGAAGGCGCTTTATCCGGATGCGGCGGTGCTGGTTCATCCCGAATCGCCCCAGGCGATTGTGGATCTGGCCGATGCGGTAGGCTCGACCAGCCAGCTGATTCAGGCTGCCAAAAGCCTGCCGCATCCGCAGATGATCGTGGCGACCGATCGCGGCATCTTTTACAAGATGCAGCAGGCGGTGCCCGACAAAATATTGCTGGAAGCGCCGACGGCAGGCGAAGGTGCGACCTGCCGAAGCTGTGCGCACTGCCCCTGGATGGCCATGAACGGACTGCAAGCCATTGCCGAGGCGCTGGAGTCAGGTGGGCAGGCACATGAAATTCACGTGGATGCGGCCCTGCGTGAAGCCGCACTGGTGCCGCTGAACCGTATGCTATCCTTTGCTGCAAATCTCAAACATAACGTGAAAGGAAACGCGTAACGCGCGTCTTTGACAGGTGGCTGATATGGATTTTTTTAGCACACAAAATATTTTAGTGCACATCCCCCTGGGGGCCACGGGCTACGATCTGTCATGGATTGAAGCCATTGGGACACTGGCGGGCCTGCTGTGTATCTGGCTCGCCAGTCTGGAAAAGATCGTCAACTATGCGTTTGGTCTGCTAAACGTCACGTTGTTTGCGGTGATCTTTTTTCAAATTCAGCTTTATGCCAGCCTGCTGTTACAGCTGTTCTTTTTTGCGGCTAACGTTTATGGCTGGTACGCCTGGAGTCGGCAAACGTCGGATCATCAGGCCGAGTTAACTATACGCTGGTTACCGCGCGCAAAAGCCATTGGCTGGGCGGTTGGCTGCGTGATCGCGATTGCGTTTATGACGGTGTATATCGATCCGGTCTTTGCCTTTCTCACTCAAATGGCGGTGAGCCTCATGAATGCGGCGGGCTTTGCCGTGGCGATGCCCACGCTGCAGCCGGATGCGTTTCCCTTCTGGGACGCCTGCCTGATGGTGCTGTCGATTGTGGCCATGGTGCTGATGACGCGTAAGTACGTCGAGAACTGGCTGCTTTGGGTGATTATCAACGTCATCAGCGTGATGATATTTGCCCGTCAGGGGGTTTACGCGATGGCGCTGGAGTACGCTATTTTGACGTTGATTGCGCTCAATGGCTCAAGGATGTGGATAATCAGCGCACGAAAACAGGGTTCTCGTGCGCTGTCTGCTCAGTGATGATGTGCGTGCTCACCGTGCTCGTGATGGTGGTGAGCACCCTCAATCACCGGCGTGTTAAGCGCGCAGTCCGGTCCCACACAGGGCTGAAACTCCATCTGCACCGTCGCGTGTTCAATTTGATAATGGTCGTGCAGATAGGTGTGAATGCGGCGCAGTAAACCATCGTGATCGCGCGGCGGGATCACCTGAACATGCAGCGTTAAAATCGGCTTCTCGCCCACCTGCCAGACATGCACATGATGAACATCGCGCACCTCTGCAATATTACGCTTCAGATCGCGTCTGAGCTTAGTCACATCCAGCGAATCAGGCGCGCCTTCCAGTAGCTCATGAAAACTCTCCCGCAGCAGCGCCCAGGCGTTACGCAGTATCAGCAGTGATACCAGAATCGACAAAATAGGGTCAGCAGGCGTCCAGTTCGTCAACAGAATGATGACCGCCGCGACGATGGCACCTACCGAACCCAGCAGGTCGCCCATCACATGCAAGGCGGCCGCCCGCACGTTGAGGTTCTTCTCTTCACTGCCGTGATGCAGCAGCCAGAATGAGAGAATATTCGCCAGCAGCCCGCCAATCGCAATGCCCAGCATCAGGCCGCCGGTGATGGGCTGCGGATGGGAGAAGCGTTCAATGGCTTCCCAGACAATCAGGAAGGTAATCAGGATCAGGGCAATGGCGTTAACGAAGGCGGCCAGCGTGGTAAGCCGCAGCAAACCAAAGGTATGACGATCGTTGGGTTTACGTTTGGCAAACTGTACGGCCAGTAATGCCATCAGCAGCGCGGCGGCGTCGGTCAGCATATGACCTGCATCCGCCAGCAGGGCCAGTGAGCCTGAAATCCAGCCGCCAATCACTTCCGCGACCATAAAGAGCGCCGTCACGGCAAAGGCCGCCATCAGGCGCTTACGGTTGGTGTCCTGACCGCTATGAGAGTGGGTGTGTGCCATAAGTATCCAGTTTGAGTAATAACCTGTCGGTCAATGATATCAGCAATTGCCATTCTGCTGAGCTGTCCTGCTGGTGCTTCGCCTTGTCAGACAGCTGCTGACAGAGCCTTGCCCCTTCTTCAATGCCAATCAACAGCCAGCTTCCTTTCATACGGTGTGCTGACTCGGCCAGCTGCGTCGCGTCACCGGCTTGGTGCGCGGCATACAGCTGTGCCCGATCTTTCTCCAGGGTATCACGTAATGTTTTACCCAGTCGGTTAAGAAATTTCTCGTTTTGCTGTGCCAGCTGCCACAGATTGTCCTCCACTGACGCGAGCGGATCGTCGCGGAAGTCTGCCAGTATCTCGCCGATATCCTGAAGCTGAACTGGTTTAATCAGCACGCGCTCGTTCGCAGCCAGCTGCACGTTAAGTAACTGCGCGTCGGCGGAACACAGCACCCGTCGCTGCCTGCCGCCACGCTGTCGTTGCCGACGGCGTAACAGGCGCAGCAGCAGCGTGCCATCAGGACGCGGCATCATCTGATCGATAAACAGCAGGTCGTAAGGGCAGCGCGCATCGGCCAGCAGCAGATCGCGGCCATGCTCAAAACAGTCAGCCTGAACAGCAAAGCGGGCAAGCTGCTGCTCCATGACGATCAGGTTGGTGGGATGATCGTCAACCACCGCCACGCGCAGCCCCGGAAAGCCCGGCAGGGCCGTCGGGTCGCTGTCAGGAACGGGATCACAGGGGATCAGTGGCAGCACGATCGTGACATCCGTGCCTTTGCCGGGTACGGAATGGAGTGCAATATCGCCGCCCATCCGCTGCACCATCTCCCGACAGATAAACAACCCCAGTCCGCTGCCCTGGACCGATACGGCTTTTCCCGACGGTGCCTGGTACCAGGGATCGAACAGTTTACGCTGCTCCTCTGCCGGGATGCCGCTGCCGTTGTCGCTCACGGTTAACTGCAACCTGTCCGTGGCCGACAGCGTCAGGCGAATCAGGCCCTGCCGGGTAAATTTAAACGCGTTGGTGATGAGATTATTCACGACCTGCTGCAGGCGATCGGCATCCATCATAATCGCGTCAGGCAGCGGGGTCAGGGCTTCAACCTGCAGCCGCGGCCCCTCCGGGCGCATCAGCGGGTGGTAGAAATGGCGCTGCTGCGCCAGCCAGGGGGCTAGCGCCAGCGGACGGGGCGACAGGGCAAAACTGTTGTTTTCAATTCGCGCATGATCCTGCAGATCGTTAAGCAGCGTCATCAGTGACTGCGCGCTGCGGTGCAGCAGTTGCAGGTTGTCACTGGAACGCTGCTGTTTTTCCAGCTCCAGCAAGCCCAGTATCGCCTGCATGGGCGTGCGCAGCTCGTGACTGACCGTCGCTAAAAACTGGCTTTTCATCGCGTTGGCGCGTTCGGCCTGCTCACGCTGTTGACGGTCACGTCGCTGTTGCCAGTAACGCCGGGCAAGCAGCACCAGCAAAATCACGATGGCGACGCCGCCCGTCAACAATACGGCCACCGGCAGGACACGCATCGCCGCAACGCTGCCAGGTTGCGGTGGCATCGACCAGCGATCGCGCATCTGGTTTTGCGTATCGGCGGGGATCTGCTGCAATGCGCGATCCAGAAGGGAACGCAGCTCGGGCCGATCGGGCGCGATGCCCACCGCGATGGGCCACGCAATATCGCTGGCGGCAAAAGCCAGATGAATCTGCGGATCGTTACGGCTGGCAATCCGCCAGCGCGCGGACAACACGTTATCGACTAAGGCGTCAATCTGCCCGGTTGCCAGCGCATCGTACAGGCTGTTTCGGTCGCTGTAGCGTTGAACCTGCGCGTTCTCAGGAATAAGGCGTTGCGCCAGGTTATTCTGCAGAATTCCGATGCGCTTGCCTGCCAGATCGCTCCAGTGTGACCAGTCAGCTGGCTGGCGGATATAAATGCCCCACAGCGCGCGCCAGACCGGCAGGCTGGTACTTTGCGTTTCGCCGTTAAGCGGCTGCATCAGCTGTAACATCACCTGGTGCTGAGCGATCAGACTGGCGGCCTCCTGAGGGTTACTAACCCAGCGCGGGGTAAAACGTAATCCTGTGCTTTGGGCCACCGCGTTGAGCAGATCAATACCGTAGCCCCGCGCGGTGCCGTTGCTGTCACGGTAACTCCAGGGATAGTTATCCGCTTCAGCCGCGTAGGCCACAACCGGGTGGGCCGTTATCCACTCGCGCTCGCTGGCGCTAAGCATCAGCGTCTGCGTGTCCTGATAGCGGGGAAGACTGCTGCTCCAGCGCGCCTGCAGGGTACTCATCAGCTCGGCGGGGAGCTGGCGCAGACTCTCGTTCAGCCACGCGATAAGCGCCGGATCGCGTGCCACGGCGCGCAGGTTGAGCTGACCGGCATCGATGCCGGAAGCGATTTGGTAGATTTGTCCCTGTTGCAACTGACTCAACAGAAAACCCGCGCTGGTTTCATCCGCCACAACGTAATCGTTCTGCTGATTCAACAACGTATAGAGCGCCTGAAGATCGCTGCCGTAGGTTCGCCACTGATGACGGGCCGCCAAGGCCGGGGGCAGCTGGGCCAGCGTGAGATGACTGATAGCCAACTGAGCATTATGACTATTGAACATCACGGCACGCTGGTTCTGCTGATTGCGATAAATACGCAACGGACTGCTAAACCAGCTGTCGCTGGCGACCGTATTGGCTGGCAGGGGCGGGGCAATCATTCCCAAAGCAAAATCTATCCGGCCGTCCGTTAGTGCGCCTAATAAGTCAGCCTGAGTGGCATACAGACTGAGCGTGAACTGCGCCCCGGTTAACTGGTGCAGCGCGGCCAGGTAATCGGCATCGATGCCGTAGAGATCGTTACCCACCCGCATTGTCCAGGGCGCATTATTCTCCTCCAGCAGGCCGACCCGCAAGACTTTGCCCTGCATCAGCTCGGCGCCTTTGACCGGCATCATCATGGGCAGACTGATGCTGCTGACCGGGCGCACATCGGCCTGCGCTAGCGTGGTAAACATCAGCAGGAACAGGAGCAGCCAGCGTCTCACTGCTGTGCTTTCCATAAATCAGCCAGCTCAACGACGGAGCGGGTGCCGGTTTTTTCCAGAATATTCTTTTTGTGAGTGCTGACGGTTTTGTTACTGATATGCAGCCGCTCGGCAATTTGCAGATTGGATAAGCCACTGGCCAGCAAAGCCAGTATCTGGCGCTCTTTACTGGTCAACGGCAGTTCCGGCTCGTCAGGACAGTCGGGGAAGGCGACGTGTCCACCGAGTACCGCCAGAATCGCGCTGAGTAACTGCTCCATGCGTTGGCTCTTCACCACATAGCCTGCCGCGCCCAGGGCCTGAGCGCGCCTGACGTAGTGGCTAGTTTGCTGGGCAGAATAAATCAGCACCGGGCAGTCGGGTAAATGGATCTTCAGGCGACGCAGGATCTCCAGCCCATCACCATCGGGCAAGCCGATGTCCAGCACGATGATATCGGGCGGAAGCGAGAGAAAAGCGCGGGCAGACTGTTCGCTGCAGGCGGAATAAAGTTGAAGAGGAATGGGGGATTTAGCCAATGCAGCTTCGAGTGCTACTTCAACCAGTGGATGATCGTCTATCAGAAGCAGTGAGGCCATGAACATTTCCCTGTCAAGTTAACAGGCTCAGCATAGCGGAAGTTGCGGCGGGATAAAATAAAGGAGAGCCAGGCTCTCCTTATCAGCTCAACAGTCAATGATTACTGCGTGGTGCCGTCAGTTTTGGTATTAACGTGACCGCCACCTTTTTTGGTATGCACTTTTTTGTTCATGTCAGGGCATTTGCCATCTTTACACTGCGTGTTCTTGTCAATTTCATCGGCAGTCATGTGTTTGCTGCTGGAGGTGCTGTCTCGGGTTGGAGAAGACATCTCAGTGCCGGTGTTATTAATTTTGCTGTTATCCACTTTGTTCGGTGGCAGATTCTCATTCGCGCCGCCGGCGACTGCGCCTGCTGCTGCGGCCTGGTTAGAGTTTCCGTTGGCAGCCATTGCTGCGCCACTGCCCAGAGTCATTGCTGCCGTCAGAAAAATTATTGCAAACTTATTCATCATTATGCTCCCGTTAATAAATGATATTTGCTGTCTCTAACCGCTGCCAGATAAGGTTCAGAGAAAAAGCGCCCTGAGCGAAATAAAATTTCGCTGGTTAGCTTAAAGACAGGTGTTAATAAAAGTAAGCCACCGTTCCTCAGTGATTACCTTTAAAAGTCTAGACGCATAACCCATTTATGCAAATTTCACGCATACATTATGCGCTCATCAGGAATTTACACCCTGTGCGCTTCGGGCTACATTGGCTGGGTTGTGTCCGGCGGGCGCCGGGCCAGAAATTATATGGAATGAGTATGAATTACCAGAACGATGACTTACGCATCAAAGAGATCAAAGAGCTCCTGCCCCCCGTAGCCTTACTGGAAAAATTTCCTGCCACCGAACGTGCAGCGCAGACCGTGTCTCAGGCTCGCCAGGCCATTCACCAGATTCTGACCGGCCAGGACGATCGCCTGCTGGTGGTCATTGGGCCCTGCTCAATTCACGATACGGAAGCCGCACAAGAGTACGCGGCGCGCCTGTTAACCCTGCGTGAGCAGCTTAAAGGCGAGCTGGAAGTGGTCATGCGCGTTTATTTTGAAAAACCGCGTACCACCGTTGGCTGGAAAGGGCTGATCAACGACCCTTACATGGATGGCTCCTTTCAGCTAAACGACGGCCTGCGCCTCGCGCGTAAGCTGCTGCTGGAGATCAACGATTCCGGCCTGCCTGCCGCTGGCGAATTCCTGGATATGATTACGCCGCAGTACGTGGCGGATTTGATGAGCTGGGGGGCCATCGGTGCCCGTACCACCGAGTCACAGGTTCACCGCGAGCTGGCTTCCGGCCTTTCCTGCCCGGTAGGGTTTAAAAACGGTACGGACGGCACCATTAAAGTGGCGATTGATGCCATCAACGCAGCCGGTTCACCGCACTGTTTCCTGTCAGTGACCAAATACGGTCACTCCGCGATTGTGGAAACCCGCGGTAACGGCGACTGCCATATCATCCTGCGCGGCGGTAAAGAGCCGAACTACAGCGCCAGTCATGTCAGCGCGGTGAAAGCCGGTCTGGAAAAAGCCGGGTTGCCTCAGCAGGTAATGATCGACTTCAGCCATGCTAACAGCAGCAAGCAGTTTCAGAAGCAGATGCAGGTGGCGGACGATGTGGCACAGCAGATGATCAACGGTGAGCGCGGTATTATCGGCGTGATGATTGAAAGCCATCTGGTTGAAGGGAATCAGAGCCTGGAAAGCGGCGAGCCGCTGGTTTACGGCAAGAGCGTCACGGATGCCTGTATTGGCTGGGCCGATACCGAAAAGGTGCTGCGTCAGCTGGCCGATGCGGTTATAAAGCGTCGCAGGTAAGCAGGGCGCAATAAAAAAGGGCCAGACATTGTCTGGCCCTTTTTGCACGGAAGCAAAATTACTTCGCTTTACCCTGATTGGCAACGGCCGCGGCTTTCGCTGCGATCTCGTCAGCATCACCCAGGTAGTAATGTTTGATCGGTTTGAAGTTTTCATCGAACTCGTACACCAGCGGAACGCCGGTCGGGATATTCAGTTCAAGAATCTCTTCTTCGCTCATGTTGTCCAGGTATTTCACCAGCGCACGCAGTGAGTTACCGTGGGCCGCCACGATCACTTTCTCACCACTTTTGATACGTGGCAGAATGGATTCGTTCCAGTAAGGGATCACGCGTTCGATGGTCAGCGCCAGGCTTTCGGTGGTGGGCAGCTGCTCAGGCTTCAGCGAAGCATAACGCGGGTCGTGTCCAGGAAAACGCTCATCGCTGCGGTCCAGCTCTGGCGGAGTCACCGCGAAGCCACGACGCCACTGTTTAACCTGCTCGTCGCCGTATTTTGCGGCGGTTTCAGCTTTGTCCAGGCCCTGCAGCGCGCCATAGTGACGTTCGTTCAGACGCCAGGATTTCTCAACGGGCAGCCAGGCCTGATCCAGCTCATCCAGCACATTCCACAGGGTGTGAATGGCGCGTTTCAGCACAGAGGTGTAGGCGAAATCAAACACGAAACCTTCTTTCTTCAGCAGCTGTCCGGCTGCTTTAGCTTCGGTACGGCCCTTGTCAGAAAGGTCTACATCATACCATCCGGTGAAGCGGTTTTCGTTGTTCCACTGGCTTTCGCCGTGTCGCACCAGAACCAGCTTAGTTACAGCCATAGCTTAACTCCTTAATACTTGAAGTTTCTGAGATAATGGAAACCTGCTGTCGCCAGCCCGTTGGCTGACCAATTGCGTTCTACCATAGCGGAAAACGGCGCACTGCGTAAGTCTGTCTGTGACGCACTGCGCGTTTTTCACACGGTGGCTCAGCGTGGTGTAAAGCGATAGCGCGTGACGGATTCCCAACGATCTCCCGGCTGCAGCCAGCAATCATCCTGTGGCCACTCGGGATGATTAGGCGAATCCGGTAAAAATTCACTCTCCAGCGCGATCCCCTGAAAAGCAGTATAGCTTTCCTGCTCCCGGGCGCGCGTGCCGGCCAGATAGTTACCGCTGTAGAACTGTAACGCGGGCGCTGACGTGGTCACGCTCAACTGGAGCTTGCCGTCCTCTGACCAGAGTTCAGCGGCAGGCTGGCTGCTATCGCCTGCACTGTTCAGCAGGTAAGCATGGTCATAGCCTTTAACTGCCTTCTGATCGTCATCGGCAAGAAAATCCTGCTCAATGCGTTTGGCCTGACGGAAATCGAAGCTGGTGCCGTCCACTGCCTTCAGTGGGCCGTTGGGAATCCCCTCGCTATCCACGGGCAGGTAACGATCGGCGTGCAGTTGTAACCGATGCTGGCGCGCATCACCATGATGCGCATCAAGATTAAAGTAAGCATGGTTGGTGAGACCGACCGGGCAGGGCTGGTCGCACTGCGCCTGATAGTGAATGGACAGGCAGTTATCGTCATCCAGCACATAGCGTAAATCAGCAATAAGGTTGCCCGGGTAGCCCTGATCGCCATCGGGCGAATCAAGACGATAATGCACTTCCGTTTCTGACTGACTGACAATTTGCCAGCGGCGTTTATCAAACCCTTCTGGGCCGCCGTGTAACTGATGTTCGCCCTGATTGGCGCTCAACGGGCGGCTGATTTTATTCAGTTTCGCGCCGGCAATACGGTTCGCATAACGGCCTACCGTGGCACCCAGATAGGCATCCTGATGCAGATAGTCGGAAGGGGTTGCACAGCCCAGCAGGGCTTCACGCACGTGACCGTCCTGCAGTGGGACCCGCGCCGACAGCCAGGTTGCGCCCCAGTCCATAAAGGTGGCAATCATGCCATTGGCATTACGTAATACGGTGATGCGCCACGGCTGACCGTCCGGCGCATGGGAGTTCACATCGTTTAGCATTGGCCCGCTCCTTCTGATGCTTTGCACACGTAGAAGGTCTCCTTGATGCCCGTTTTGGCTTCATACTGGCTGGCGACGGCGGCCTGAACCCGATCCACCAGATCAAGCGGCATCAGAGCGACAATACAGCCACCGAAGCCACCGCCGGTCATGCGAACACCGCCACGATCGCCGATCTCGGCTTTTACAATCTCGACCAGGGTATCCACCGGCGGCACGGTAATTTCGAAGTCATCACGCATTGAGGCGTGAGATTCCGCCATCAGTTCGCCCATGCGGGCTAAATCGCCGCGTGACAGCGCCTCGGCGGCCTCCAGCGTACGGGCGTTTTCAGTGATGACGTGACGTACGCGTTTGGCAACCTGCGGATCTAACTGAGACTCAGCCGCGTTGAACTCGGCCAGGTCGACATCCCGCAGCGCCTTTTTGTTAAAGAAGCGTGCGCCGGTTTCACACTGCTCACGGCGAACGTTGTATTCGCTTCCCACCAGGCTGCGACGGAAGTTGGAATTGATGATGACCACGGCAATATCGTCCGGCATCGAAACCGGTGTCGTGCCCAGCGTCCGGCAGTCCAGCAGCATGGCATGATCTTTCTGGCCCAGCGCGGAAATCAGCTGATCCATAATGCCGCAGTTACAGCCCACGAACTGGTTTTCTGCTTCCTGACCGTTGACCGCGATGGCGGCGCCGTCCAGTGCCAGGTTAAACAGCTGCTGGAAAACCGTTCCGACCGCCACTTCCAGCGAGGCGGAAGAGCTAAGGCCCGCGCCCTGAGGCACGTTGCCGCTAATCACCATATCGACGCCGCCAAAATCCGGTGCGCGTTGCTGAAGGTGCTTGACGACGCCGCGCACATAGTTCGCCCACATGGGTTCTTTTACGCTGGTAATCGGGGCATCCAGTGAAAAGATGTCCTGCGCCTGATCGTAATCCACGGCAACCACGCGTACCTGCCGATCGTCGCGTTTTGCACAGGCGATAACCGTTTGATAATCAATAGCGCAAGGCAGCACGAAACCGTCGTTGTAATCGGTATGTTCGCCAATCAAATTAACGCGGCCTGGGGCCTGAATCGCGTGGGTAGGCGCATAGCCAAAGGTCTCAGTAAACACCTGCTGCGTGATGGTTTTTAAGCTCATTGTTGTGCCTCACGGAAATGAATATCGCTCACGGAACGCAGGCGTTCGGCTGCCTGTTCTGCGGTTAAATCGCGTTGGGTTTCAGCCAGCATCTCGTAGCCGACCATAAATTTGCGCACCGTTGCGGAACGCAGCAGCGGCGGATAAAAGTGGGCGTGCAGCTGCCAGTGTTCATTGTCGTCACCGTTGAACGGCGCGCCGTGCCAGCCCATGGAGTAGGGGAAAGAGCACTGAAACAGGTTGTCGTAACGGCTGGTCAGGCGCTTGATGGCACAAGCGAGATCGTCACGCTGCGCATCGGTCAAATCGGTCAGGCGCTTAACATGGGTTTTTGGCAGCAGCAGGGTTTCAAACGGCCACGCCGCCCACCAGGGCACCACGGCCAGCCAGTGTTCGGTTTCAACAACGGTGCGGCTGCCATCCTGCTGTTCACGCGCAAGGTAATCCACCAGCATCGGCGAACCCTTTTGGGCAAAGTAGCGGCGCTGCAGATCGTCTTCGCGCTGGGCTTCATTAGGCAGAAAGCTGTTGGCCCAGACTTGTCCATGAGGATGGGGATTAGAGCAGCCCATCGCGGCGCCCTTGTTCTCAAAGACCTGCACCCAGGGATAGTGCTGACCCAGTTCAGCTGTCTGTTCTTGCCAGGTGCGGACGACGTCCTGTAACGCGCTCAGTGACATTTCGGGCAGGGTTTTACTGTGGTCGGGCGAAAAGCAGATCACGCGGCTGGTACCGCGCGCGCTTTCGCAACGCATCAACATGTCATCACTTTCAGGCGCGTCGGGCGTATCCGTCATCAACGCGGCAAAATCATTCGTAAAAACGTAGGTGCCTTGATAATCAGGATTCACATCGCCCGTGATGCGCGTGTTGCCTGCGCACAGGAAACAGTCAGGATCGTGTGACGGCAGCGTATTCACTGCGGGCGTTTCCTGAGCCCCCTGCCAGGGACGTTTGGCACGATGAGGAGAAACCAAAATCCACTGATCGGTCAGGGGATTGTAACGGCGATGAGGATGATCGGCCGGGTTAAATTTTTCCATGTTGCATCCTGGTAAGCGTCAAAATTAAAAAGTCATCAAGAAAAAATAGCACATCGGGTGAGTCAAAAACGTGATCCAGTCTGGATAAGTGGTATCGTTTACACAAGCTGAATATTCTTATTTAAAGGCGAATCCGCACATCGCATCGCTAAAAAACAGGTTTAAATGGTAGCGTTTACATCTGGTGGTAAACAACGCCGCTGACACGGCGTCAGGGCACTCAAATCCTGTCCTGTTGGTAGCGATAGCCGCCGTCAGGCTGGGCCACAAAATGCAGACGGTGGGTAATACACTGGGGCGCGTCCTCAGCATGATGTGAAACGAACAGGAGTTGAGTACGGCCTTCACCAATCAAAATATCGATGAAACGTCTTACCAGCTGGCGGTTGAGTGGATCAAGCCCCTGCAAGGGTTCATCCAGTATCAACAGCGTAGGATGCTTAACCAGCGCCCGGGCGATCAACACCAGCCGTTGCTGGCCCCAGGATAAACCGTGAAAGGGCATATCCCCCATTCTGCTATCCATGCCCAGCAGCGCCAGCCACTGACGCGCCAGCGCCATTTGGCGATCGGAGACGGCCTGATAAAGACCAATCGAGTCAAAAAAGCCGGACAGGATCACGGTCCGGACGTTGACGCTTACGCGGTAATCAAGATGCAGGCTGCTGCTGACATAGCCAATATGCTGTTTGATATCCCAGATGGTCTCGCCGCTGCCACGGCGCCGGCCAAACAGGGTTAAATCGTTGCTGTAGCCCTGGGGATGGTCGCCCGTGACCAGGCTGAGTAACGTCGATTTTCCCGCGCCGTTTGGCCCGAGAATATGCCAGTGCTCCCCGGTATTAACCTGCCAGTCGAGGCCGTCGATAATACGCTGGTCGTTATAGGATACGATGCCGTTACGCAGAAGCACTCGCGGCGCGTCATCTGCCAGTGGCGGTAGCGCATCCGGGACGTCGGCTTCCGGCAGCGCCATGCCAGCCAGTTGCTCACTGCGCGCCAGCTGGGCCACCAGCGCCTGCGCCAGAATTTCCTCACGGGGTCCGACATGCGTCAGGCTGCATTCTGCCAGTACGCCAACCTGGTCAACGTAGTCCGGAATATCATCGAAGCGGTTCAGCACCAGCACCAGGGTAAAATCCGCCTGCGGCAACTGGTGCAGCGTGGCGGTCAGATTCGCGCGCGATTCGACATCCAGGCCGTCGAAAGGCTCATCCAGAATCAGCAGGTCGGGCTGCTTCATCAGCGCCTGGCACAGTAATGTTTTGCGCGTTTCACCGGTAGAGAGGTATTTAAAACGGCGGTTAAGCAGGCCGGTGATACCAAACTGCGTGGCCAGCTGCTCGCAGCGCACCCTGTCTTTAACCTCATCCTGAATGATTTCAGCCGTTGTGCGGCCGGTATCATCCTCACCTTCGCTCAGCAGGTCGGTGTTATTCCGTTGCCACTCATCGGCGACCAGCTTCTGCAACTGCTCCAGCGACAGGCGGCTGGGACGTTGAAAATCACAGGTTACCTGACCTGACAGCGGTGCCAGTTCCCCCGAGAGGGCGCGCGCCAGTGAGGATTTACCACTGCCGTTGGCACCGACAAATGCCCAGCGCTCGCCGGGCTGAAGGTGTACATCGGTCAGCGACAACACTCGCGCATCATTAAGATGAAATATGCCTTGCGAAATATGCAATGAAGCCATGATTCGTTCCATTTTTTGCAGCGTTAACCGTTGTTGTAGCCACTGCTTCGAACGAAGTCAAACCCGAATGATAAATCAACGCAAAGCGGCGACGATGGCGTGGCTGGCGCTAAAGCTGGCGATCACGGCGTGACCCGGTTGCCACTGCCGACGCGCAATTTCCGCGTTTTCCAGCGTGGCACACAGCGTTTCACCGCCCGGCAGGCGCATCAGGACTTCACTGACCTGCTCACCGGTTTCGATAGCGCTTATGGTGGCGGCCAGCTGATTATCCGCCCCGGTTGCATCAGTATGAAGGCTGATCCACGGGGCTTTAATCAGAACCAGCACCTCTTTGCCTGCCTTGAGATGCAGGCGTTCTGCGCTGCGCGCGGTCAGGGCGACGTTGAGCCGGGTTACGCCATCCGAGAGCAGAATGGTCAGGTGCTGCTGGATATGCTGCGCGTCGTTATCCACCACGGTGCCGAACAGTTGATTACGTGCGCTGGTTTGCAATGAAGAGCGGGCGATAGCGGCCAGCAGGCTGTCCAGCGGCAGCGAGTCCTGTTGCAGAGCATCAAAGGCGTGCTGTTGAATCTTTTCCATCAGGCCGAACAGCTGTACCAGACGTTCGCCATAGCGGGTTAACTGCGCGCCACCGCCGCCTTTGCCACCGGTTGCCCGCGTCACCATTTCCTGTTCAGCCAGCTGGTTCATCTCGTTGATGGCATCCCAGGCGCTTTTGTAACTGATGCCCGCCAGCTTCGCGCCCTGGCTAATCGAACCGGTTTGCTGCACGCGCTTTAACAGTTCAATGCGGCGTGGATCGGCAAACAGCTTTTGCTGCAGGCGGATGTGAAGGGTGAGTTCGGCTTGCATGGTGGCTCCTGCAAAGAATGAATCGCGTAATCAGGCAGATGATAACGAGCTTTCAGCCTCAAAGTAAAAGCACGAAAAGGTCTGCGCAAAGTTTTACTAAGCCGTTACAATCTCTTTTTTTACACGCAAAGTGGGACTCTTCATGCTGGAACTCATCAAAAGCCTCGCCGTGGCAGTGATCATGGTACCTGTGGTAATGGCGATTATGTTAGGCCTGATCTACGGCCTGGGTGAAGTGTTTAACCTCATCTCTAAAACGGGTCGCCGCGACAACAACAACGCCCGCTCACAGAACTAATCCCCACACAACGTCCGCCTCAGTGCGGACGTTGTCCTCGCCCTGAACGCCTCTTTTTACTTTTTTGCTAATTTGACGCCGCTGTCAGATAATGCGTTGTATTATTCAATATATAACGATCACTGGAGAAATCATGCGTTTACCTTTTTGTCGTCTGAGCATTGCGCTGGTAATGAGCGTTTCACTGGCAGGCCAGGCGCTGGCGGCTGATAAGGTCACTGTGTTTGCGGCGGCGTCACTCACTAACGCGCTGGAAGAGATTGCAGCACAGTACAAAAAAACGCACGGCACTGACGTTGTCTCATCCTTTGCGTCGTCCTCGGTACTGGCGCGTCAGATTGAGCAGGGCGCACCTGCCGATCTGTTTATCTCAGCCGACCAACAGTGGATGGACGATGCCGTTGCTAAAAAAAGCATGATCGACAGCACCCGCTATACGTTGTTGGGCAATGACCTGGTGCTGATTGCACCGCGCAGCGACAGCGCCAAACCGGTGACGATCAACGATCAAACCAACTGGAAAAGCCTGTTGAAGGGCGAACGTCTGGCCGTGGGCGATCCCGATCACGTGCCGGCGGGCATCTATGCTAAAGAAGCGCTGCAAAAGCTGGGTGCCTGGTCTTCTGTTTCCCCGGCGCTGGCGCGTGCCAGTAATGTGCGCGCCGCCCTGGCGCTGGTGGAACGTAATGAAACGCCTTATGGCATTGTGTACGGCTCAGATGCTGTAGCCAGTAAAAAAGTTCAGGTGGTGGGCACCTTTCCGGAAGACAGCCACAAGCCGGTCGAATATCCTGTCGCAATCGTTAACGATCGCGACAACGCTGCCGTTAAGGCTTTCTATAACTACCTGAAAGGGCCTGAAGCGGCCGCAGTGTTCAAACAATACGGATTCTCGCCTAAAAAATGATACTCAGTGATGTTGAATGGCAGGCGGTCCTGCTCAGCCTGCAGGTGTCAGGCATTGCCGTACTGTGCAGTCTGCCATTCGGTATCCTGATGGCATGGGTGCTGGTACGTTGCCGCTTCCCCGGCAAAGCCATCCTCGACAGTGTGATCCACTTACCCCTGGTGCTGCCGCCGGTGGTGGTGGGTTACCTGTTGCTGATTGGCCTGGGTCGGCGCGGCATCATCGGTGAAAAACTGTATGAATGGTTTGGCTTCAGCTTCGCCTTTAGCTGGCGCGGCGCGGCGCTGGCCTCTGCGGTGATTGCCTTTCCCCTGATGGTGCGGGCCATTCGTCTGGCGCTGGAGGCGGTGGATAGCCGGCTGGAGCAGGCTGCGCGCACCTTAGGTGCCGGACGCTGGCGGGTCTTTTTTACCATTACGCTGCCGTTAACGCTGCCCGGTATTATTGTCGGCACCGTACTGGCCTTTGCCCGTTCCCTTGGCGAGTTCGGTGCCACTATTACCTTCGTTTCCAACATTCCCGGCGAAACCCGCACCATTCCTCTGGCGATGTATACGTTGATTGAAACGCCCGGGGCGGAAGGGGCCGCCGCACGTCTGTGCGTTATCGCGATCGTTCTGGCACTGGCTTCCTTACTGGCGTCTGAATGGCTGGCGCAGTGGGGGCGTAAACGGATGGGGGCTTCATGCTGACGCTGAACATGGCTCAACGCCTGGGCGAGCATCAGCTTGAGGTTGATGTGACGATCCCCGCCAGCGGTATCACCGCGATATTCGGCGTGTCGGGCGCGGGCAAAACCTCACTGATTAACGCCATTGGCGGCTTAACCCAACCTCAGCGCGGACGCATTCAGCTGAATGAGCGAATACTGTTTGATGCCGATCAGCAGATCGCCTTGCCGCCGGAAAAGCGCCGCATCGGCTACGTTTTCCAGGACGCACGGCTGTTTCCGCACTACCGGGTTCGGGGGAATTTACGTTACGGCCTCTCGGCCAGCATGAAGGGCCAGTTTGATTCGCTGGTGGCGTTACTGGGCCTTGAGCCGCTGCTGGATCGTTTTCCGCTGTCGCTGTCGGGCGGAGAAAAGCAGCGTGTTGCTATTGGCCGCGCCCTGCTCAGTGCACCCGATATTCTGTTAATGGATGAGCCGCTGGCGTCGCTGGATTTACCGCGCAAGCGTGAGCTGATGCCTTACCTGCAGAGGCTGGCGAAGCAGGTTGATATTCCCGTGTTGTACGTCTCCCATAGCCTGGAAGAGATTCTGCAGCTGGCGGATAACGTGCTGGTGCTGGATCAGGGTAAGGTTAAAGCCTTTGGCCCGCTGGAGCGCGTCTGGAGCAGCAGCGCAATGCGGCCATGGCTGCCCGCCAGCGATCTGACCAGCGTGCTGCGTGTGCAGGTGCTGGAGCACCATCCTGATTATCCTATGTCGGCGCTGTCTCTGGGCGATCAACATATTTGGGTCAGTCGGGTGAATTTGCCCGTTAAATCGGCATTGCGGATCCGTATTGCCTCGGCGGACGTCTCCCTGACGCTGCAACCGGCTCAGCACAGCTCTATCCGCAATATCCTGCCTGCGCAGGTCGTCGAACTCATTGAGGTGGGCGATCAGGTTGAGGTCAGGTTGCGCATTGGCGTAAGCGAACTGTGGGCGCGCATCTCGCCCTGGGGGCGCGACGAGCTCAATATCCGGCCGTCACAGTGGCTGTATGCCCAGATTAAAAGCGTGTCGGTGACGGCCTGAACCCGGCAGGCGTGCCTTGCCGGGTTGGGCAGGATTACAGGACGTACTGGTAAAGCGTGTCGGCGATACTGGTTTCCAGGTTGGTGCCAGTGACCATTTTTGCCCGGGATTTAATCACGTCATCCGCATTTCCCATTGCCACGCCCAGCCCCACCGTTTCCAGCATGCTCAGGTCGTTATAGTTGTCACCAAAGGCAATGACGTCCTGCAGGCTCAGCCCCACGGATTCTACCCACTGCGCCAGGCGCTTGCCTTTGCTGTTGCCGCCGCGGGCGACATCGACCTGATCGTGCCATGACCATTCACAGGCCAGCCCGAGTTCGGTTTCCGCGCGCTGCGCAAACTGCTGCAGTTCGGTGGTGTTCTCATGAGACAGGGCAAACTTCCAGATCGACCCGGCCTCTCTGGCCGCCTGCGCCAGGCTGTCCACCTGCTTAAACACAGGACGCTGGTGCGGCGGAAGCGACTCACTCCACTTCAGTGTGCGAATCACATGGCCGGTTGGCGTTTGATACAGCATTGCATCGTCTACATACAGCAGGCCGTGAATCTGATGTTCATCCAGCATCTCAATGACGCGCACCGCGCTGCCGACGTCCAGCGGGTCAGCGGCCAGCACTTTTTGGGCCGGATAGTCATATAAATAGGTACCATTACAGCAGATTGCAGGCGTATCCAGGGCTAACGTCTGGTAGAAAGGATGGATAGCGCAGTGATGACGGCCGGTCACGATAATCACCTTGACGCCAGCCTGACGCGCTTGAGTAATCGCTTCCACGGATTGGGGCAGAATGGTTTTCGTCGGGGTTAACAGCGTGCCGTCAAGGTCGAGGGCGATTACACGATAGCTCATTAATCCTCTCATCGGGATGGGTTAGCAGAACAGTAAGTCTACACCTGACCGTGGTACAGAAACAAAAATCAGGGCACAAATCATTCCAGCGAGACAGAAAAAAACGCGCTACAGTGACCCTCAGAACAACATGAGTCAGCGAAAAAGGAGAATACATGAAGCAGGTTGTCTACACCGCCAGTCCCGAGAGTCAACAAATCCATGTCTGGCAGTTGAATGAAGATGGCACCTTGACGCTCCTGCAGGTTACGGACGTCGCCGGTCAGGTTCAGCCTATGGTGGTGAGTCCAAAAAAAGATTTCTTGTATGTAGGCGTGCGCCCCGACTTCCGTGTACTGGCGTTTCGCATCGCCTCAGACGGCACCTTGACCGAAGCCGGACAGGCGCCTCTGCCGGGCAGCCCGACCCATATTTCCACCGATCATGCCGGCCGTTTCCTGTTTTGCGGCTCTTACAACGATGCGTGCGTCAGTATCAGCCCAATAGGGGATGACGGCGTGCCACAGGCACCGAGCCAGGTCATTAACGGCCTGGCGGGATGCCACTCCGCCAATATCGACAATGCCGATCGGACGCTGTACGTGCCTGCCCTGAAGCAGGATCGCATTTGCCTGTTTACCCTTGGCGCAGACGGTCAGTTAACCCCGCATTCGCAGGAGCAGGTTACCACGTCGGAAGGCGCCGGGCCTCGCCACATGGCGTTTCATGCCAACGGACAGTACGCCTACAGCGTCAATGAGCTGAACAGCACGGTCGAGGTCTGGGCGCTGAAAAATGCGCAGGACAAGGTTGAGTCGGTACAGACGCTGGATATGATGCCGCCTGATTTTACCGGTACCCGCTGGGCTGCCGATATTCATCTGACGCCAGACGGACGTTTCCTGTACGCCTGCGATCGCACCAGCAGCACCTTAACGGTATTTAGCGTCAGCGAAGACGGTGCCGTGCTGACAGTCGAAGGGTTTCAGCCGACCGAAACGCAGCCGCGCGGATTCAATATCGATCACGCGGGCCAGTTCCTGGTGGCGGCGGGGCAGAAGTCACACCACATTGAAGTCTACAATATCACTGAGCCACAGGGCTTACTGAAGCCGGTGGGCCGTTACGCCGTTGGACAGGGTCCGATGTGGGTAGTGGTACATCAGCTGGCAGGATAACCTGCAAATTGCCGCTTCCGGAATCGTTCGACAGGCCGGAAGCGGCATTTTTATGCGGCGATCAGACGTAATGAACGGTCAGCGATGCGCTGGCTAGCACGTGAAAATGCACGTTAAACCCGACCATGGCGCCGCTGGCACCCTCATCGACGTCGATTTTGTCCACATCCAGCGCATGAACGCTGAAAATATAACGATGGGTTTCACCGGCAGGCGGTGCTGCGCCGCCGTATCCGGCCTGACCGAAATCCGTGCGTGTTTGTAGCGCCCCAGCGGGCAGTGCGGCTTTACCCGAACCGGCACCCTGAGGCAGCGATGTGGTATCGGCCGGAATATTCGCCACCACCCAGTGCCACCAGCCTGAGCCGGTAGGCGCATCCGGATCGAAGCAGGTGATGACAAAACTTTTGGTGCCTTCTGGCGAATCTTCCCAGGCAAGGTGAGGGGAAAGATTATCGCCCTGATAACCCATTCCGTTAAAAACGTGTTTCTCCGGCATCTTGTCGCCGTCGTGTAAATCCTGGCTGTAAACTCGCATTACATCTCCTTGCGTTAATGGTCACTGCCTTTTCATCTTAACCAAAAGCCGGTTTACGTCCAGCCGTTGCAACATTAAGAAAGAAAGTGAGCGGGCTGCTCCAGCGCCGCCCCAATCGCATTGACCAGCTTATCCAGCGCCTCAGGGGAGATGATATAAGGCGGCATCAGATAAATCAGGCGGCCAAAAGGGCGAATCCAGACGCCCTGACTGACAAAGAACTGTTGCAGCGCCGCCATATTGACCGGTTGATGCGTTTCCACCACGCCAATGGCTCCCAGCACGCGCACGTCAGCCACCGCGGGCGCGTGACGCAGGGGCAGCAGCGCGCCACGCAGCTGACGCTCGATCGTCGCAACCTGCTGACGCCAGTCACCTTCCTGCACCATTGCCAGGCTTTCTGACGCCACCGCGCACGCCAGCGGATTGCCCATAAAGGTGGGGCCGTGCATAAAGCAGCCCGCCGGACTGAGGCTGATGGTATCGGCCACGTCACGGGTGGTGAGGGTAGCGGCGAGGCTCATCGTGCCGCCGGTCAGGGCTTTGCCTACGCACATGATGTCCGGTGAAATCGCCGCATGTTCGCAGGCGAACAGCGTACCGGTGCGGCCAAAGCCGGTTGCGATCTCATCGGCGATCAGCAGAATGCCGTAGCGATCACAGGCTTCGCGTACACACTGCAAATAGCGCGGATGGTAAAAACGCATTCCCCCGGCACCCTGAACGATGGGTTCCAGAATCACCGCGGCCAGCTGCCCCCGATGCTGCTGGATCAGCCGGATAAAATCCTCTGCATCACGCGCATCCCACTCGTCATCAAAACCGCACTGCGGCGCCGCGGCGAAATGGTGTTCCGGCAGGTAGCCGCGCCACAGGCTGTGCATGGAATTATCCGGATCGCATACCGACATCGCGGCAAAGGTATCGCCGTGATAACCGCGTTTGAGCGTCAAAAATTGCTGACGCGTCTCGCCTCGCCCAAGCCAGTATTGCAGCGCCATTTTCATCGCGACTTCAACGGCGACCGAGCCGGAATCGGCCAGAAATACACATTCCAGCGCGTCTGGCGTCATCGAGACCAGCTGACGACACAACGCCACCGCGGCAGGATGGGTAATGCCGCCAAACATCACGTGGGACATCTGCCCCATCTGCTGTTGCAGGGCGCGATTCAGGCGCGGATGGTTATAGCCATGTATCGCCGCCCACCAGGACGACATTCCGTCCACCAGGGTACGACCATCTGCCAGCTGCAGATGATAATCCTGTGCCGCAACAACCGGATAGCAGGGCAGCGGCTGCTGCATTGAGGTGTAGGGATGCCAGATATGCTGGCGATCAAATTCAGCGTCCTGAGAAGTAAACATCGGAGTTGTAAACCAAAATAAAAAGATTTAGTTTACAAGTATAACCACGTTAACTGTCGGGATGACACCTTTTTTGGAGTAAGTAATGTCACAACGTTGGACTCTGGCTCAGGCCCAGGCGCTGTTTGATCGGCCATTTCTTGAACTGATGTTTGAAGCGCAACAGGTGCACCGCCAGCACTTCGATCCACGTCAGGTGCAGGTCAGCACACTGCTGTCGATTAAAACCGGTGCCTGCCCGGAAGACTGCAAATATTGCCCGCAAAGCGCCCGCTACAAGACGGGCCTGGAATCTGAGCGACTGATGGAAGTGGATGAGGTACTGCGTTCCGCGCAGAAAGCCAAAGCCGCAGGCTCCAGCCGCTTCTGCATGGGGGCGGCATGGAAAAACCCCAGCGATCGCGATATGCCCTACCTGGAAAAAATGGTCGAAGGCGTCAAAGCGATGGGCATGGAAACCTGCATGACGCTTGGCACGTTGAGCGACAGTCAGGCGCAGCGTTTAGGCAGTGCCGGACTGGATTTCTACAACCACAATCTGGACACTTCACCGGAGTTTTACGGCAATATCATCACCACGCGCAGCTATCAGGAACGACTGGATACGCTGGGGAAAGTGCGTGATGCCGGCATCAAGGTCTGTTCGGGCGGGATTGTGGGCCTGGGTGAAACCGTAAACGACCGTGCCGGACTGCTGGTACAGCTGGCTAACCTGCCGACGCCGCCTGAAAGTGTGCCCATCAACATGCTGGTGAAGGTGAAAGGCACGCCGCTGGCAGACAATGATGACGTTGAACCTTTCGACTTTATCCGCACCATCGCCGTGGCGCGCATCATGATGCCCACCTCGCATGTTCGCCTGTCCGCAGGCCGTGAGCAGATGAACGAGCAAACCCAGGCGATGTGCTTTATGGCCGGGGCAAACTCCATTTTTTACGGTTGCAAGCTGCTGACGACGCCGAACCCGGAAGAAGACAAAGATATGTTGCTGTTCCGTAAGCTGGGGCTGAATCCTGAGCATACGCAGACCGCAAACGGCGACAATGCCCAGCAGCAGCAGTTAAGTGAGCAACTGCTTCATGCCGATACAGAAACATTCTATAACGCGGCGCTGTAATGAGCTGGCAGCAACGCATCCAGCAGGCGCTGATACAGCGCCGTGCTGAAGATGGCTGGCGCGAACGGCGCGTGATAGAAGAGAATCAGACGCGCCTGATCCGCCATGCCGGTCAGACCTTTCGCCATTTCTCCAGTAACGATTATCTTGGGCTGAGCCAGCATCCCGCCGTCATGGCGGGCTGGCAACAAGGCGTGGACGAGGCCGGTGCCGGTGCGGGTGCATCGGGCCATGTAACCGGTTTTCATCGTTTACATGCCGAGCTGGAAGCACAGCTTGCAGACTGGCTGGGCTATTCGCGCGCGCTGCTGTTTATTTCCGGCTTTGCGGCGAATCAGGCGGTGATTCACCTGCTGGCAGAGAAAAATGACCGCATTCTGGCCGACAAACTGACGCATGCTTCGCTGCTGGAGGCCGCCAGCCAAAGCCCTGCTCAGCTGCGTCGCTTTACCCATAACGATCCTCTCAGTCTGGCTAAGCGCCTGGATGCGCCCTGCGAAGGGCAAACGCTGGTGGTGACCGAAGGGGTTTTCAGTATGGACGGCGACAGCGCGCCCCTTCAGGCGATCGCCGACCGGGCGAAACATGCCGGTGCCTGTTTGCTGGTCGATGATGCGCACGGCATAGGGGTGACGGGCGAGCAGGGACGTGGCAGCTGTTGGGCACAGGGCATGAAACCCGACCTGCTGGTGGTGACCTTTGGCAAAGCCTTTGGCGTAAGCGGGGCCGCGCTGTTGTGTGATGAGGCGACCGCCGATTACTTTGTGCAATTTTCCCGTCACCTGATTTACTCCACGGCGATGCCGCCAGCCCAGGCCAGTGCGCTGTTAGCGTCGCTGAAACAGGTGCAGGCGGGTGATGATCGCCGCCAACGTCTCGCGCGTAATATCGCCCATTTCCGGCACGGCGCGGCCTCGTTGCCCTGGCAACTTATGGCGTCATCCAGCGCCATTCAGCCATTAATCGTCGGGGATAACGGCGAGGCGCTGGCGCTGTCTGCGCGCCTGGCCAGGGCGGGCTGCTGGGTCAGTGCGATCCGTCCGCCGACCGTGCCGCCGGGCACGGCCCGTCTGCGTATCACGCTTACCGCCGTCCATGAGCCAGAGGATATTGATGCCCTGCTGGAGGCGCTGTATGACGCTGCAGGTTGATAAAGGCGCGGTTGCACGGGCATTTGGCCGCGCCGCATCTCAGTATGATCACTATGCTGAACTCCAGCGGCTGAGCGGGGACGCGCTACTGGCGCAGGTGCCAGCGCACAGCGGTTTGCAACTGCTGGATGCCGGATGCGGAACCGGCTGGTACAGCCGGATATGGCGCGATCGGGGTAAAGAGGTCACGGCGCTGGATCTCTCCCCGCAGATGCTGCAACAGGCCCGGCAAAACGGGGCCGCGCATCACTATCTGGCTGGCGATATTGATGCTCTGCCACTGGCAGACCAGTCTGTTGACCTCGTATGGAGCAATCTGGTGGTGCAGTGGAGCGAGAATCTTCAGGCGGCGCTGATGCAGTTTAACCGGGTACTCAGGCCCGGCGGCTGCCTGCTGTTTTCCACCCTGAGCGCGGGCTCCCTGCACGAAGTGCATCAGGCCTGGTCACAGGTGGATGGCCGTCTCCATGCGAACCGCTTTTTGCCTGCGCAGGAGATTGCTGCCGCCTGTGAAACACAGCGTCTGCGCTGCCATGCGCAAACCCTTACCCTGCATTTTCCCGATGCGCTGAGTGCAATGCGCTCCCTGAAGGGCATCGGGGCAACGCATCTGCATACCGGACGGTCTGGCTGCGTATTAACGCGCCAGCGTCTTGCTCAGCTCGAAGCCCACTGGCCGCGGGATGAGCAGGGTTTCCGCCTCAGTTACCATCTTATGTTTGGAGTGACACAATGTTGAATCGCTGGTTTGTTACCGGCACCGACACCGAAGTCGGTAAAACGGTTGCCAGTGCGGCGCTGCTGCAGGCTGCCACCGCCGCAGGCTACCGCAGTGCGGGCTATAAACCTGTGGCCTCAGGCTGCGAGCTCACCGCAGCAGGCGTGCGCAACAGTGATGCGCTGACCTTACAGCGTTACAGCAACGTCCCGCTGCGCTACGAACAGGTCAATCCACTGGCGTTTATGGAGCCGACTTCACCTCATATCGCCAGCGCGGATGAGGGCAGACCGATTGAGTTTGCCACGCTGTCGGCGGGGCTGCGGGAACTTGAGCCGCTGGCAGAATGGATTTTGGTGGAAGGTGCGGGCGGCTGGTACACGCCGCTTTCTGAGACGCAAACCTATGCAGACTGGGTTGAGGAGGAGCAGCTACCGGTCATTTTGGTAGTGGGCGTCAAGCTGGGATGTATCAATCATGCCATGCTGACTGCCGATGCGATTCGCGCACGCGGCCTGCACCTGGCGGGCTGGATCGCCAATACGGTACAGCCACCCGGCCAGCGTTATCAGGCCTACCTGGCGGCCTTAACGCAGCGGCTTCCTGCACCTTGCCTGGGCGTGATCCCCTGGCTAACCCAGGAAGACCAGCAGGCAAACTGTGGACATTATCTGACGCTGCCGGATCGATCAGGCCACCGTTAACCACTTCTCCAGGGTCGCGTCATCCAGCTGGGCGACGTTGCCCTGTGCCACATTGCGCCCGCGATGCAGCAGGAGAAAGTTGTCAGCCACGCGGCGAATCAGCGAGACGCGCTGTTCAAGCAGCAGAATCGTCAGGCCGTAGTCACGATTAAGGCGACGAATCAGATTCCCCATCTCTTCTTCCAGCCAGGGCGCCATGCCGTCGGCCGGCTCATCCAGAATCAACAGGCGGGGCTGCAGCACCAGCGCACAGGCCAGAGCCAACTGCTGCTGCTGATAGACCGGCAGGTCGCCGCTGCGCTGCTGACGCAGCGAATAGAGCGCGGGTAACAGATCAAAGATCATTTCCGGGATCGCCCGATAACCGTCATTCGCCTGTGCGCCTGCCAGTAGGGCAATGAGTAAATTATCCTCAACGCTCATCTGAGTAAAAATGTGGCGCCCCTGCGGAACAAACCCGATCCCCTGTCGGGCCCGCAGCTCAGCAGGCTGCGAGAGCAGGTCTTCCGGCGGCGAGCCATCCTGCTGCCAGCTGATCGTCCCGCTGTTAATCGGTAGCTTGCCCATAATGCAGTTCACCAGCGTGGTTTTTCCCATACCGGGGCGTCCCAGTATGCCGGTGCAGGTGCCGGGAGGCAGATCAAGATCCACATTCCAGAGAATATGATTTTTACCGTAAAACTGATTCACCGACCGTAAACTTAGCATCTGACGCGCTCCTTCCAGATAATTAACCTGAATGCTTTCGCCGTTCATTTCTGGTAAATCGCTCTAATGAGATAGCGGCGCATTTCACGCGGCTACTGCCTGTAACACTCAGATGAGAGAGCATGCAATTACCAGGCCAGAGTCTCAACGGCGAGTGGAGTCGGGGCTAACCAGCGAAAATCACCCTGTTTAAAGATAAATAAAAGTTAACAATTCCATGTCAGGACGCTTACGCGGTACAGCGTTGGTGCAGGTTCATGAAGCCGGGAAGTGCACCTGCTCGTTAATGGGGCAATGAAAAAAAGAAAAGTGAGACGCACTTGTCGCCGATCAAGGCACGGATTGCGCTGATAGCTAAATCACTACCCGTTAGCGTCAGAAAATAAGCGAAAAAAAATATTTTTTTATCGCCCAAAGGAGAGTGAAAAAAATTATACACAGCCGATGTGCAAAGGGCTGTCATTAGTTATCCACTATTCCTGTGGATAACCTTGTGCATTAGGTAATGAAAACAGGTTGGAAGCGAGGAAATACGGGGCCTGGTAACCCGATGATGAGAATCTGGGCTTTTTAAAGTAACGACATTAATTCAGTGACTTAGCAAAAAACAAGCCTGCCGGATTGGGGCCGATTCATCAAACTGCAATTTTATGACACATGCTTGACAAATGTTAAATCAATATCGGGCTTGGGGATAACCTTGCGCAACAGAATCCGGTTAGCGCGCGCGATAATGTCAAAGAGTCAAGCGTAAAGTGGTTGCCGTTACTGTGCATCAATACTGTTATTATATCCAGTATTTTTTTCTGGCAAAATCGCCATAGCAGAGTAAAATAATGGGCTGCCCGCCGTCTTTCATCTGCAGGAACCGCATTCATGAGTAAAGATTTTAAACTGAACTCCGCTTTCAAGCCTTCCGGCGATCAGCCAGAGGCGATCCGTCGTCTTGAAGCCGGACTGGAAGATGGCCTGGCGCACCAGACGCTATTAGGCGTTACCGGATCGGGTAAAACCTTTACCGTGGCTAACGTGATCGCCGATCTTAACCGGCCCACCATGGTGCTGGCACCGAACAAAACGCTGGCGGCCCAGCTGTATGGTGAGATGAAGGAGTTTTTCCCGGACAACGCGGTGGAGTTTTTTGTCTCCTATTACGATTACTACCAGCCTGAAGCCTATGTCCCAAGCTCTGACACCTTTATCGAAAAAGACGCCTCGGTTAACGAACACATCGAGCAGATGCGTCTTTCCGCCACTAAAGCATTACTGGAGCGGCGTGATGTTATCGTCGTTGCCTCAGTGTCGGCCATTTACGGTCTGGGCGATCCCGATCTTTATCTGAAAATGATGCTGCACCTGACGCGCGGTATGATCATCGACCAGCGCAGCATTCTGCGTCGCTTGTCAGAGCTGCAGTACACGCGCAACGACCAGGCGTTTCAGCGCGGCACCTTCCGGGTGCGTGGCGAGGTCATCGATATTTTTCCGGCAGAGTCCGATGATATGGCACTGCGGGTGGAGTTATTTGACGAAGAGGTCGAGCGCCTGTCCCTGTTTGATCCGCTCACCGGGCAGGTTGAATCGGTTGTACCGCGTTTTACCATCTATCCGAAAACGCACTACGTTACGCCGCGTGAGCGCATTCTGCAGGCCATGGAAGACATCAAGGTTGAGCTGGCCGACCGGCGTAAAACCCTGCTGGAAAACAACAAACTGTTGGAAGAGCAGCGCATTACTCAGCGCACCCAGTTTGATCTGGAGATGATGGGCGAGCTGGGCTACTGCTCCGGCATCGAAAACTACTCGCGTTACCTTTCAGGTCGTGGGCCGGGAGAGGCGCCGCCTACGCTGTTTGACTATCTCCCCGCAGATGGCCTGCTGGTAGTGGATGAGTCCCACGTCACGATTCCCCAAATTGGCGGCATGTACCGTGGCGACCGTGCACGTAAAGAGACGTTGGTAGAGTACGGTTTTCGACTGCCTTCGGCGCTTGATAACCGTCCGATGAAGTTCGAAGAGTTTGAAGCGCTGGCCCCTCAGACGATCTATGTGTCGGCAACGCCGGGCAAATATGAGCTGGAGAAATCCGGCGACGAGGTCATCGATCAGGTGGTGCGTCCAACCGGCCTGCTGGATCCGATTCTTGAGGTCCGCCCCGTGGCGACGCAGGTTGATGATTTACTGTCTGAGATCCGCCAGCGCGTTACGATCAACGAGCGCGTCCTGGTGACCGTCCTGACTAAACGCATGGCGGAAGATCTGACAGAGTACCTTGAAGAGCACGGTGAAAAGGTGCGCTATCTGCACTCGGATATCGACACGGTGGAAAGGATGGAAATCATTCGTGACCTGCGTCTGGGCAAATTTGACGTACTGGTTGGGATCAACCTGTTGCGAGAAGGGCTGGACATGCCTGAAGTATCGCTGGTGGCCATTCTGGATGCGGACAAAGAGGGCTTCCTGCGTTCGGAGCGTTCGCTGATTCAGACCATTGGTCGTGCGGCACGTAATATTAACGGTAAAGCGATTCTGTATGGCGACAAGATCACGCCTTCAATGGCCAGAGCGATTGAAGAAACGGAACGCCGCCGTGAGAAGCAGCAGCGGCATAACGAAGAAAACGGCATCGTGCCTCAGGGCCTGAACAAGAAAATCACCGATATTCTGGAACTGGGCAATAACGTGGTGAAAACGCGTGGTAAAGCCAAGCCCGCTAAGCGCAATGCCGCTGAGGCAGACGCCGATTACCTGGCGTTGTCCCCCCAGGCGTTGCAGAAAAAGATCCACGAGCTGGAAGGGCAGATGCAGCAACATGCGCAAAACCTGGAGTTCGAACAGGCGGCGGGCCTGCGCGATCAGCTGCAGGAATTGCGCACATTGTTTATTGCGGTGTCCTGATTCAGTTGAATCCCTGAACGGCGTGCTCCAGCGCGGCGCGCAGCAGTTGGCGGTCGTGGCGGTACTTGATATCGGCGGCCTCCAGCGGTTCACGAATAATCAGGCGGTTTTCCACCCGGCTGACGTCCGTGGACGGGCCAACTACGATCGCGTCGATCACCCGCTTGCCAATGTAGTGCTCCATCATCGCCAGTTTGTCGGCCACGGTAAGCGTTGCCGCCGCAGGACTCAACTCGCGGCCCAGGTTGCCGATAAACACCATGTTAGCGGGCGTCCGGCGTAATGCCTGCGCCATCTCTTTCATGAGCAGAATGGGCATCAGGCTGGTGTAAAAGCTGCCCGGTCCAATCAGAATGAGATCGGCTTCTGCAACGGCATCAAGCGCTTCGCGGGTGGGCTGCACGGCAGGATGCAGCATCAGTTCCTGCGGTGGAAGTTGCATGGCGTCGATAGCGGTTTCCCCATACACCGCGTTGCCCTCGCTATCGGTTGCAACTAAATCAACCGGATGCTCTGACATGGGGATTAAAAAGGCGTCAACTTTTAACAGGTTTCTGATGATGTTGACCACTTCCAGCGGCCGCACGCTAAGGTGATCCAGCGCTTTCAGTATCAGGTTACCCAGATTGTGTCCGGCCAGTTCACCGTTGCCGGTAAAGCGATATTCGAACATGGCGGAGGCCACGCTCGGCTCCGTGATCAGCTGGTTAATACAGTTACGCAGGTCGCCCCAGGCGATGCCACCTTCTGCGCGACGAATGCGGCCTGTGGAGCCACCGTTGTCTGTCGTGGTCACAATGCCTGTGAGGCGTGAACCCAGAGGGGACAGGGCCGACATCACGCGTCCTAATCCGTGTCCGCCACCTAAGGCCACCACGCGATCCAGGTCCGCCAGTGTTCGATTCATACTTCTCCTTTTCACGTCTGCGCCGGCCAGCGGCCCGGTTGATGCAGACGGGGGTAATTTACGTCAATGCTTACCGGGTATTTTAACTTATCCTGTGAGCGAAATACGGTGAAAGTTAACGTTATGAAGCACACAGAGTAAAAGCCGTGGATGGCGCATCACTACTAATCGCGCTACCATCTGTATACCGCGTTAACCAGCCGGTTAACGTACACTCAAGCCTGAATGCCTACGTCGGTGGATAGGGGATTCAGGCCGTAGCCTACGCGCTGCCAGGGTGCAGGAAGAAATGACTGCATCTCCCGAATTGGAAAGGTGTTCTGGTGTCACAATTTACTGATGCATTTGCGCGCAAATTTTACTATTTGCGCCTGTCGGTCACGGATGTATGCAACTTCCGTTGTACCTATTGCCTGCCCGATGGCTATCAGCCAAACGGTATCCGCAATAAAAGTTTTCTCTCGCTGGATGAAATTCGTCGGGTCACGCGCGCCTTCGCGGCGGCGGGCACGGAGAAAGTGCGCCTGACCGGCGGTGAACCTTCATTACGTCGCGATTTTACCGACATCATTGCGGCGGTCAGAGAAAACGCGGCTATCCGCCATATCGCCGTCACCACCAATGGTTACCGGCTGGCGCGTGACGTTAAGCAGTGGCGCGATGCCGGACTCACCGCCCTGAACGTCAGCGTGGACAGCCTTGATGCACGCCAGTTTCATGCCATAACCGGTCAGGATAAATTCCACCAGGTGATGGCCGGGATTGATGCGGCCTTTGAGGCCGGCTTCAGCCAGGTCAAAGTGAACAGCGTGCTGATGCGCGACGTCAACAGCCATAATCTCACGACCTTTCTTGACTGGATCCGTACGCGCCCCATTCAACTGCGTTTTATTGAGCTGATGGAAACCGGTGAGGGCGGTGCGCTGTTTCGCGAGCAGCACGTGTCGGGCGAGGTGATCCGCGATCGACTTCTCGCGCAGGGCTGGCAGCGCCGTATCAGCGGTCGCAGCGATGGCCCGGCGCAGGTGTTTTATCATCCGGATTACGTGGGTGAAATCGGGCTGATCATGCCGTATTCCAAAGATTTTTGCGCCAGCTGTAACCGCCTGCGGGTTTCCGCTCAGGGTAACCTGCACCTGTGTCTGTTTGGCGATGGCGGCATTCCGCTGCGTGATTTACTGGCGTCCGACGATCAGCAAGATGAATTGCAGGCGCGCATTGCCAGCAGCCTGGGCCAGAAGAAACAGACGCATTTCCTGTTGCAGGGCAATACCGGTATCACACAGAATCTTTCTTACATTGGCGGTTAATTGCAGGAGCAAATATGGGTAAACCAGCCAGCGCGTTTCAACCGTTACAGCTTGCCACGCTGACGGTCTCAGACAGCCGTGATGCCAGTAATGATACGTCCGGGGATTATCTGCGTGAGGCCGCGGCCGAAGCCGGACACAGCGTCATCGACCACGCCATCGTGCCCGACAATCTTTACCGCATTCGGGCTATTGTCTCACGCTGGATTGCCAGTGAAGACGTTCAGGTGGTTATCGTCAACGGCGGCACCGGCTTTAACCTGAAAAACAGCACCCCTGAGGCGCTCCTGCCGCTGTTCGATCGGGAAATCGAAGGCTTTGGCGAGCTGTTTCGCATGATTTCCTATGAAGACATCGGCGGTTCGACGTTACAGTCCCGCGCGGTCGCCGGTCTGGCAAACCAGACGTTAATTTTCGCGGTTCCCGGCTCGACATCGGCCTGTACCAGCGCCTGGGAGCGCATCATCGCCGATCAACTGGATGCCCGTACGCGTCCCTGCAACTTTGTTACTCATTTAAAGAAGCTTTGAGCATGTCACAACTTACCCACATTAACGCCGCTGGCGAAGCCCATATGGTGGATGTTTCCGCTAAAAACGACACCGTGCGCGAGGCACAGGCTGAAGTGCTGGTGCTGATGAAGCCGGAAACCTTACAGATGATTATTGAGGGCAGTCACCACAAAGGTGACGTGTTCGCGACGGCGCGCATCGCCGGTATTCAGGCGGCAAAACGCACGTGGGAGCTGATCCCCCTTTGCCATCCGCTGATGCTGAGCAAAGTGGAAGTCGCGCTGGTGGCTGAGCCAGCGTGGAACCGGGTGCGCATTACGTCACTGTGTCGGCTCACCGGGAAAACCGGGGTAGAAATGGAAGCCCTGACGGCGGCCTCCGTAGCCGCGCTGACCATCTATGACATGTGCAAGGCGGTACAAAAAGACATTGTCATCGACCAACTGCGCCTGCTGCACAAAAGCGGCGGCAAAAGCGGCGATTTTCAGGCGGTTGCCCATGATTAAGGTGCTGTTTTTTGCTCAGGTGCGGGAACTGGTGGGCACCGATTCGCTCACCCTGGCTCCGGATTACCCCGATGTGGCGGCGCTGCGGGCTGCTCTGGCGCAGCGGGGCGAACGCTGGGCGCTGGCGCTGGACAGCGAACGTTTACTCGCCGCAGTTAACCAGACGCTCACCGCACTGCATCATCCCCTGCAGGACGGCGATGAAGTGGCCTTTTTTCCGCCGGTGACGGGAGGATAAATGGACACGCAAATTCGGGTGGGCCCGGCTGCCTTTGATATGGCTCAGGAGTACCAGTGGCTGGCAGGATGTCCAGAAGACGGCGCTGTGGTGACCTTTACCGGCAAAGTGCGCAATCATAATCTGGGAGATGATGTGGCGGCCCTGACGCTGGAGCATTATCCCGGCATGACGGAAAAGGCGCTGCAGGAAATCATTGATGACGCACGCCAGCGCTGGCCGCTGCAGCGGGTTTCCGTGATTCACCGCATTGGTGAACTCTTCCCCGGCGATGAAATTGTGTTTGTTGGCGTCACCAGCGCACACCGCAGCAGCGCGTTTGCCGCCGCGGAGTTTATTATGGACTACCTGAAAACCCGTGCTCCGTTCTGGAAACGTGAAACCACCGAACAGGGCGAGCGCTGGGTGGATGCGCGCAACAGCGATCATGAGGCCGCTCAGCGCTGGGATTAGGGGCGAGCGTTGCGCTGCGGGGGCAAACCGGATCTTTCCCTACGCGTGCTCGCCGCCGCCCTCGTCGCGTTGCAACGGCATCACGTCACCGTCCAGCGCGTTGACATCACCGATCCCTTTTCCGCCAGTTGCGCGAAAAGCGATAACCTGAGTTCAGATAATCCACCCTGCTCTGCGAAGCGGGGCAGTGTTAAGCTACTCTTTTTCCCCTCAGAGGACAGGTATGTCATTCACTTCTTTACCCAAACGCCTGACGCTGCTTGCCGTGCTGATCCTGGCGGGCTGTAGCAGTAAAAAAACGCCGGAAGCGCCTGCAAAGCAGCCTGAGGATGTAAAAGCGCAGATCCAACGCCTGCTGCCTGCCAACGTCAGTAATAAATCAGGCTGGGCAGATGATATCTATACCTCATTCCGCACCCAGGGGCTTGAGGCCAGCGACAGCAACCTGTGCGCGGTCATTGCCGTAGCAGGACAGGAGTCGGGTTTTGACGCCAGCGGTAACGTGCCCGGCATGTCAAAAATCGCCTGGGACGAGATCGACCGCCGCGCGGCGAAGGTTCACGTGCCGGCGTTTTTAGTGCGCACAGCGCTGCTCATCAAATCCAGCAACGGCGAAAGCTATGCCGCGCGGCTGGATAAAGCCAAAAGTGAAAAAGATCTGAGCGATATTTTCGACGACTTTATCGAGATGGTGCCCATGGGGCAGACATTGTTTGGCAACCTTAACCCCGTGCATACCGGCGGGCCGATGCAGGTGAGCATCGCGTTTGCCGAAGCCCATGCCAAAGGCTACCCATGGCCGGTTGACGGCTCCATCCGCCGTGAGGTCTTCACCCGCCATGGCGGCGTCTATTTCGGCACGATGCACCTGCTCGGTTATCCCACCGATTACAGCAAGCCACTTTACCGCTTTGCGGACTATAACGCGGGCTGGTACGCCAGCCGCAATGCCGCTTTCCAGGCGGCAGTCTCTCGTGCGACAGGCATGAAACTGGCGCTGGATGGCGATCTCATTCAGTACGGCTCAGACAAGGCGGGATCGACGGAGCTGGCGGTGCGCACCCTGGCGAAACGCCTGGATATGAGCAACAGCGAAATTCGCGACGATCTTGAGCAGGGCGAAAAGGCCGAATTCAGCAACAGCGACGTGTGGAAGCAGGTCTTTGCGCTGGCAGATAAAATGGCCGGACGGCGCCTGCCCCGTGAAATGTTGCCAGGCATTAAGCTTGAAAGTCCTAAAATCACCCGCAATTTAACCACCGCGTGGTTCGCTCAGCGCGTGGACGGTCGTTATCAGCAGTGCATGAAACGTCAATAAGCACGGCGTTGTGGCGCAGTTGAACAGAGCTGTGCCACACTTAACCAGGCTCCCCTGTCAGGGGAATAACCCATTTGTTCAACAAGAGGTGCATCATGGACCGATATCCACAGAATGATTCAATAGTTCAGCCTGCATCTCGCGGGTTGCAGGCTTACATGGCACAGGTTTATGGCTGGATGACCTGTGGTTTATTACTCACCGCGTTTGTCTCCTGGTTTGCCGCCCGCACGCCGGCGGTGATGGAGCTGGTGTTTGCAAACCGCATTACCTTCTTCGGCCTGATTATTGTGCAGCTGGCGCTGGTGTTCTTCCTCTCTGGCATGGTCCATCGCCTGAGCGGTGCCGTAGCGACCGGGTTATTTATGCTCTACTCGGCCCTGACCGGGTTAACCATGGCCAGCATCTTCCTGGTGTACACCTATTCCTCCATTGCCAGTACGTTCTTTGTCACGGCGGGGATGTTTGGTGCCATGAGCTTCTATGGCTACACCACCAAGCGCGATCTGAGCCGCCTGGGCAGCCTGCTGTTTATGGCGCTGATCGGTATTCTGCTGGCATCGCTGGTGAACTTCTGGCTGAAAAGCCCGGCGTTGATGTGGGCGATTACCTACATTGGCGTGGTGGTGTTTGTGGGCCTGACGGCCTATGACACGCAGAAACTGAAAAACATTGGCGAGCAGATTGATGCGCGCGACACGGAAAACCTGCGTCGCTACTCGATCATGGGCGCGCTGACGCTCTACCTTGACTTCATCAACCTGTTCCTGATGCTGCTGCGTATTTTCGGCAATCGCCGCTAAAAAACGGGCTGCTCTGGTTTGCCAGAGCAGCCGCTCCCCGGTTACGACTTCTGCAGTTTCTGTTCGTTTTTATGCCGCATATGCTTAGCGCGACTCTCCAGCCCCAGGTACAGCACCAGCGCCAGCAGCAGGGGCAAAATAAAGTAGAGCACCCGGTAGGCCAGCAGGGCGGCAATAATGGTACCGTGAGAGAGATCTTCGCCGCTCAACAGCGCTAAAAACACCGCCTCAAGCACGCCAATCCCCGCCGGAATATGAATAATCACGCCAGCGATACTGCTGATCAATAAAACCCCCAGCACCATCGGATAGCCCACATCCCGGCCCAGTAGCAACCATATAATGGTGCCCATCACCATCCAGTTGGCACAGGAAACGGCAAACTGAAACAGCGCCATACGTAATGAAGGCAGCTGTAACGTCTGGCCTTTGACCGTCCAGCGGCGACGTTTTGAAAAGGCACAGGACCAGAGGTAGAAGGCGACCAGCACCAGCAAGACAACCCCGATCAGCCGTAGCGTGGTTTCGCCAATAAACCAGCCGCTGGGAATGGAAACCATGCCCGCGCTGAAAACGACGCCCGCCAGCAGGATATAGCCCAGCCAGTTGGTAGCAATGCTGAGTGAGAAAATGCGCGTAATGGTACCGCTGTCCAGGCCAAGGCGTGAGTACAGCCGATAGCGCATAGCCACGCCGCCAACCCAGGTACTGAGGGTCAGGTTAAAGGCATAGCAGATAAACGACACCAGCATCACCTGGCGCCTGGCCAGTTTATGACCGCAGTAGGCGCGACCGATCAGGTCGTAACAGCCATACACGAGGTAGCTGACGATCACCAGGCCTGCGGCGGTCAGCACCACGAAACGGTTGTAGTTGACGATAACTTTATAGACGTCATCCCAGTTCACCTTGCGTGCATAGATGACCAGCAGCACAATGACGGCCACGAAAAACAGGCCGGTGAGTATTTTTTTTGCCAGTTTCCAGCGCGGATGCGTGTTTGCCATCAGGATTTCGCTCCTTCATTGTTGGCTTCGACGCGATCTTGCGTCTCCATTTCAGGCTGCACGGGCGGGTCAACCTGGGCCAGTTTTGGCGTGTGTGCCGGAAGCCAGCCGGCGATTGCAGGAAAGTGGCGCAGGAAGTGGAACACTACGACGCTTTTCGACAACTGCCACCAGTTACGCGGCGGCAGTTTATCCTCCTGAACGCGCTGGCAATCTTCTGCCAGTAAATGCTCAAGATTGTCGCGTAATGTCTCATTAAAGTGGCGATCGTGAATGATCAGGTTCGCTTCGAGGTTTAGCGATAAACTTAAGGGATCGAGGTTGCTGGAGCCGACTGTCGCCCACTGCTGATCTTTCACCGCCACTTTACCGTGCAGCGGACGACGGCAGTATTCGTAGACCTCCACGCCAGCATCCACCAGATAGTTATAGAGCAGCTCTGCGCCCACTTTCACAATCGGCATATCTGGCTCGCCCTGCACAATCAAACGCACCCGAACCCCGCGCTGTGCCGCATTGCGCATTTCCCGCAACAGTCGGTAGCCGGGGAAAAAATAGGCATTCGCGATAATCACGTCCTGTTTGGCACTGCGCAGCATATCCAGATAGTGCTGTTCAATATCGTCCCGGTGTTCATCATTATCGCGATACACGAAGAGCACCTGCGCGTCGCCGGGCAGGGCGTTCTTAGCCGGACGATGTGAGCGCTGTCCCCACCAGCGGCGGGTGGTGGCCTGACTGCCGATTGCCTCTTGCAGGTAGCGGGTAATATCCGCCACTACCGGCCCTTTCACCTCAACGGTGTAATCCTGTTTGGCTTCAGGGCCATAGTCGGTGTAGTGCTCGGCGGAGAAATTAATCCCGCCGACAAAGGCGATAACCCCGTCAACCACCACGGTTTTGCGATGCAGGCGGCGAAAGACGTTGGTACGCATGCCCATCACCAGCGGACGCGGATCGTAGTAAATAAAACGGACGCCCGCCTGGGTAAGGCTGTTCACAAAGTCGTCTGACAGCTCCGACGATCCGTAACCATCCACCATCATTTCAACCTTGACGCCGCGCTGTGCTGCGGCCAGCAACTCGCGGTGTAAAGCGTTACCGACATCGTCTTCAAACAGGATAAAGGTTTCCAACAGCACACTGCGCTCGGCACGCTGAATTGCGCCAAAAACCCGGGGGAAAAACGTATCCCCGTTTTCCAGCAGGCGCAGTTTATTGCCGTTTTGCCAGTCAAAATTCATAGATGGATCTCCACCGCCAGCGGCGCGTGATCGGAAAGGTGTGACCAGGGTTTACGCGGCAGCGCCCAGGGATGACTCACCGTGGCGTTGCGAACATAAATACGATCCAGTCGTAGAAGAGGAAAGCGGGCCGGGAAGGTGCGTGCCGGTCGACCATGTTTGATGCTGAATACCTCTTTTAGCCCGGCCCCTTTTTGCAGGATTTTATTAGCGCGTCCCTGCCAGTCGTTAAAATCGCCAGCCACCACCACGGGCGCATCCGGCGGCAGGGCCAGCACCATCTCGTTCAGCATTGTCATCTGGGCGCGACGGTGGGCCGCTTTCAGACCAAGGTGAACGCAGATAACGTGCAGCGTACCGTAGGGCGCGGGGAGCGTAATCTGGCAGTGCAGCATGCCCCGGTTTTCACTACCGGCCACCGAGACATCGCGGTTCTGATATTCGGCAATGGGAAAGCGCGACAGCACGGCATTGCCGTGGTGTCCTTCCGGATAGACTGCGTTACGCCCATAGGCAAAATCATTCCACATGGTGTCAGCCAGAAACTCGTAATGTGAGGTATTGGGCCAGTTTTCATGTTGCAGAGGATGGATGTCATGTGTTCCCATCACCTCCTGCAACAAGACGATATCTGCCGACGTTGCGCGTACGGCTTCGCGCAATTCTGGCAAGATGAAGCGTCGGTTAAACGGGGCAAAACCTTTATGGGTATTGATCGTCAGGACTTTAAATGAAAATCCTTGCTGGATTTGTGGCATACTCGCGACGCGCTCCTTTTCATCTTCATCAACCACAAAGTGTAGTCTTTGTCACAAATGGAGGGTGAAGAAGAGGAATAAATAAGGCGTTATCTGATATTTGCTTTACATTGATGAAACCGTCCCTGGCCGGATCCGGTTGCATTCAGGCAACCCGCCAGGTCTGCAGGAGAAAAAATGAAATTGTCTAATCGCTTTCAAATTATTACCGGTCAAACCTGGGCCCATATCGCTATGCACCTGCTGGTGATTGCCGCGCTGGTATGGGGCTGGAAACACAAAGCACTGGTCGAAGTGTGCAGTACCCTGGTGGTGACGTATGCAGGGGTGTTTATCGCCATGCTGATCACGCAGCGTAGTGCCCGTTTGCGTACCCTCGGTGATTACCTCGAAGAGGCGACGACCACCTACTACTTCGGCGCTGCGATGATGACGCTGTTCCTGGTCTCTCGCATTTTCCACAACAATCTGCTGCTGGCCAGCCTGGGCATGGTTATGCTACTGGGCCCGGCACTGGTTTCTCTGCTGGCCAAAGAGCCTGCACGACGCATTGAGAAAAAACGCAGTTAACTGAGCTGTCCGATAACCAAAGCCACCGTAAGGTGGCTTTGTTGTTTAGGCCGTTTGTAATCAATTGTGAGCTATCTCGCACAGGAACGTTAAAGCTGTTACACTCCGCCGCTTATGCATCGTAGTTTGCACCCTTTTCACGCGTCAGCGTCAGCTGGCGTCACTATCCCTCTGAAAACTACACCGTGAAACACGGTCAGAGTGGACCGGAGTAATACTCGTCATGTCTTTTGACTCTCTCGGCCTGAGTGCCGATATTTTGCGTGCGGTTGCTGAGCAAGGCTACAGCGAACCGACTCCTATCCAGCGCCAGGCGATTCCTGTGGTGCTGTCCGGCCGCGATCTGCTGGCAAGTGCGCAGACCGGCACCGGCAAAACGGCCGGATTCACGCTGCCTTTACTACAGAAGCTGTCGGCGAATACCGGCGCAGTACGTGGACGTCGTCCGGTGCGTGCGCTGATCCTCACGCCTACCCGTGAACTGGCCGCTCAGGTCGGGGAAAACGTTGTTGAATACAGTAAGTATTTACCGCTTCGTTCGCTGGTGGTGTTTGGTGGTGTCAGCATTAACCCGCAGATGATGAAGCTGCGCGGCGGGGTCGATATTCTGGTGGCAACACCGGGCCGTTTACTGGACCTGGTCCATCAGAACGCGGTTGACCTCTCTCAGGTGGAAGTGCTGGTTCTGGATGAGGCCGATCGTATGCTCGATATGGGCTTTATCCACGATATTCGCCGTGTGCTGGCAAAACTGCCTGCCAAACGTCAGAACCTGCTGTTCTCTGCCACCTTCTCGGACGAGATTAAAACCCTGGCAGAAAAACTGCTGCATAACCCGGAGCAGGTGGAAGTGGCACGCCGCAACACCGCTTCGGAGCAGGTTTCTCAACAGGTGCATTTTGTTGATAAGAAACGCAAACGGGAACTGCTGTCGCAGCTGATCGGCGAAGGTAACTGGCAGCAGGTGCTGGTGTTTACCCGAACCAAGCATGGGGCTAACCACCTTGCAGAACAGTTGGGTAAAGACGGTATTACCGCTGCGGCGATTCACGGCAATAAGAGTCAGGGTGCACGTACGCGCGCACTGGCTGATTTTAAATCCGGCGCAATTCGCGTGCTGGTGGCCACCGATATCGCGGCCCGTGGCCTGGATATTGAAGAACTCCCACACGTCGTAAACTATGAGCTGCCAAACGTAGCGGAAGACTATGTGCATCGTATTGGTCGTACCGGCCGTGCGGCGGCAACCGGCGTCGCACTGTCACTGGTGTGCGTGGATGAACACAAACTGCTGCGCGATATTGAACGTCTGCTTAAGCGTGAAATTCCGCGTCTGGCCGTACCGGGCTATGAGCCGGATCCAAGCATCAAAGCGGAACCTATCGTGAATGGCCGTCAGTCACAGCAGCCACGCGGCCGTGGTCGCAGCCAGGGCGGACAGGGTGCAGGCGCTGCGCGTCCGCAAGGGGACAAGCGTTCACAGCCCCGTCGTCAGGGACCGGCAGCGGGCCCGTCTGACAAGCCAGCCGCGCGTCCACGTCGCCCAGCGCCTAAGCGTAGCGGAAACGCCTGACAATGCGGGTTTTACTGGCACCGATGGAAGGCGTACTGGATTCTCTGGTGCGCCAGCTGTTAACGGAGGTCAACGACTACGATCTGTGCATTACAGAATTTTTGCGCGTCGTGGATCAACTCTTGCCGGTAAAATCCTTTTATCGACTCTGCCCTGAACTGCACAATGCCAGCCGCACGCCCTCGGGCACGCTGGTCCGTCTGCAACTGCTGGGGCAGCATCCGGACTGGCTGGCGGAAAACGCCGCACGAGCGGTTACTCTGGGCTCCTGGGGCGTTGATCTGAACTGTGGTTGTCCATCAAAGCTGGTCAACGGCAGCGGCGGCGGTGCCACGCTGTTAAAAGATCCCGATTTAATCTATCGCGCGGCAAAAGCCATGCGGGCAGCAGTACCGGCTTCGTTGCCCGTCACGGTGAAGGTGCGGCTGGGATGGGATTCCAGCGCGCGCAGTATGGAAATTGCGGATGCGGTACAGCAGGCCGGCGCCAGCGAGCTGGTGGTGCATGGTCGAACCAAAGAAGACGGTTATCGTGCCGAGGCGATCAACTGGCAGGCCATTGGCGACATCCGTCAGCGCCTGCGTATTCCGGTTATCGCGAATGGCGAGATCTGGGACTGGCAAACGGCCCAGGACTGCCTGCGGACCACCGGTTGTGATGCTGTGATGATTGGCCGAGGCGCGCTTAACGTGCCTAACCTGAGTCGGGTCATCAAATACAATGACGCGCCCATGCCCTGGCCGGAGGTGGTGGCGCTGTTGCAGAAATATACCCGGCTGGAAAAACAGGGCGATACCGGCATGTACCATGTTGCCCGTATCAAACAGTGGCTCGGGTATTTACGTAAAGCCTACGTTGAAGCCGGTGAGCTGTTCGGTGAGATTCGCGCGTTAAAATCATCCCAAGATATCGCCACGGCCATCGACCGTTATGCCCGGTTGCAAGAGCAGGCCAGCTCTGAAGCCTTCAGTGTGGTGAAAACCGGTTAGCGCAGCGTTCTGCCGCGCTTGCCATTAATACTTTTCAGGCACGATCATCGTGTCCGGCACGTCATTACGGCGGTAATCCTGCGACCGTTCACGCGGTGGCAAAATAATTTCATCATGCGTAGCGTCTTCATAAGGCACCTGTTGCAAGAGGTGGCTGATGCAGTTCAGTCGCGCACGCTTTTTATCCACGCCCTGAACGACCCACCAGGGCGCATCCGGGATATGGGTCCGGCTCAGCATCTCTTCTTTGGCTTCGGTATAATCTTCCCAGCGGCGGCGACTTTCCAGGTCCATCGGGCTGAGTTTCCACTGCTTCAGCGGATCGTGAATACGGCTCAAAAAGCGCAGTTCCTGCTCCTCGTCCGTAATGGAAAACCAGTATTTGACGATTTGAATACCGCTGCGGGTCAGCATTTTTTCAAATTCCGGCACGCTACGATAGAACTCCTCGACGTCAGCCTCACTGCAAAAGCCCATCACCCGTTCCACGCCCGCCCGGTTGTACCAGCTCCGGTCGAACAGCACCATTTCCCCGGCGGCGGGCAGATGAGCAATGTAACGCTGGAAATACCACTGGGTTTTTTCGCGGTCGTTAGGTGCTGGCAGGGCGGCAACCCGGCAGGTGCGCGGGTTAAGGCGTTGCGTGATGCGTTTGATAACACCGCCTTTACCGGCGGCGTCGCGGCCTTCGAACAGAATGACCAGCCGATGGCCGGTGCGCATCACCCAGTCCTGAAGCTTAACCAGTTCGCCCTGCAGGTGCAGCAGTTCGCGAAAATAGCGACGACGCCAGGCCTTCTCATCATTCCCGTCAGGCGTGGTCTCGCCAAAACGCAGGTCGTCGAGTTCCATCTCCAGTTCTTCATCGTAGCTGTCGTAGAACTCCTGTAACAGACGCTGATTAAATGTATCCCGGTTGAAGCTGTTATCGTGTGTTGCCATAACGAATCACCTGGTCAGATGTGGATAAACAGCCCGTAGAGCAGGGCAGAAAGTAAGATTGAAACCGGCAGCGTCAATATCCAGGCCACTGCCAGATTCCGCAGCGTGGACATTTGCAGGCCTGATCGGTTCGCCGCCATGGTGCCTGCCACACCGGAGGAGAGAACGTGCGTGGTGGACACAGGCAAACCGAATGCGTCGGCCGCACCGATGGTCACCATCGCCACCAGTTCGGCGCTGGCACCCTGCGCATAGGTCAGATGGGTTTTACCGATACGTTCCCCCACGGTGACCACAATGCGACGCCAGCCCACCATTGTGCCCAGCCCCAGTGCAATCGCCACGACCACCTTCACCCAGACAGGAATAAAGCGCGTAGCGCTGTCCAGCTCGGTTTTCACGGCGGTTAAATTGCGTTCAGTGTCGTCCGGCAGGGCAACGTGGGCGCTTTGCAAATGTTTAATGGACTCCGACGCGAGGTACATTTGATTGCGCGTGTTGCTCACGGATTGCGCCGGGATATTTTCCATCGAGCCGTAGCGGCGGATCTGTTCGCCCACGTCGTGCAGCGTCATCGCCAGGGCCGGCAGCACGTTGGCATTCATTTTTTCGCTGCTGACAAACGCGGTTAACACGTCCCGTGGGGCCGGTGCGGGCGTGGTGGCAGGCTGAATGTGCAGGAGCTGGCGCGCCGTGACGTCGGTCAGGGCGGCCACGCGCGGGATCTGATCGGGCGGCAGGGAACGGTTCAGGGCATAGGCGATCGGCATGGTGCCGACCAGGATAAGCATGATGAGCCCCATGCCTTTTTGTCCGTCATTCGATCCATGGGCAAAAGAGACGCCGGTACAGGTCAGAATCAGCAGTCCACGGATCCAGACGGGCGGCGGCTCGTTGCTCTGCGGGGCCTGATAAAGCTGACGGTTACGAATAAACAGCTTCATCGTCCACAGCAGCAGGGCGGCGCAGACAAACCCCACCACCGGCGACAGCAGAAGGGCATAACCGACTTTCAGGGCCTGCTCCCAGTCCACACCGCTCAGCCCGCTGCGCCCGTGCAGCATGGCATTGGCAACGCCCACTCCGATGATCGAGCCAATCAAGGTGTGCGAGGAGGAGGAGGGCAGGCCAAGATACCAGGTGCCCAGGTTCCAGATAATGGCCGAGAAGAGCAGGGCATAAATCATGGCAAAACCGTTGCCGCTGCTGGCCTGCAATATCAGTTCGACGGGCAGCAACGAAATAATCCCAAACGCCACCACACCGCTGGAGAGCATCACGCCAAGGAAATTGCAGAATCCCGACCAGACCACGGCAACACCGGGCATCAGAGAGTGTGTATAGATGACCGTCGCGACCGCATTTGCGGTATCGTGAAAACCGTTTACAAACTCAAAGCCCAGCGCAATCAGCAGCGCGAGGCCCAATAAAAAGAAGGGTAAGTAACTGGTGACCGGCGTGTTGGTTTTTTCTACGTCATGAAACAGGTTAAATCCGGCAAAGGCCAGACCGGCGATCAGCAGAAGAAAGAAAATCGGTTTTGTGAAGCGGCTACCTTTGCCATTGAAATCGGGTCGTCCATGAGTCGGGCCTGAAGAGGGTAAACTGTTTTCGCTCATGCAAAACCTCATAGCGGATGCAGATGCGGATTTACATCTGTTTCACGCTGTGTGATACCCGCTTTTTGTGACAAAAAAATGATCTGCGCCGTGAGAGGTCATTTTGCTGTAACAAAACTTCAGCAGGCTGAACCTCTTTATTAATGATGCTGACAGGATAGCCATGGCGACAGACGTTGTTCTTACCCCACAAAAACGTGATTTTGATGATGATGTGGCAGGACTCATTCATGGTTATCTCTTTTCTCCCGATGCCCTTCCTGTTCGCCTGAATGCCCGTGAAGCAGTTAAACTCGGTGAGCATCTTCCTGATGACGGCTTTCTCTGGCTGCATATCAATCTGAACCATGCCCGCGCGCAGCACTGGGTGCAGAGTCATTTTCAGGTGGATGATGACTTCTTCGATGAAATTCACTCGGCCTCGCCGCGAACCCGGCTGGCGGAGCAAAGTAGCGCGTTGCTGGCGGTACTCAACGACGTCACGCTTAACCAGGAGAACCGCAGTACGCAAAATGCGACGCTGTGGATATGGTGCCGGCGTAACCTGGTGGTCAGCGCACGTTATCGCCCGTCAGTGATGATTGAAAAGATGCAGCAGAGGTTAGCCCGGCATAGCTTTCCCAGTGCAGAGGCTTTGTTGCTTTATCTGCTTGGTGAGCAGGAGTCGCAACTGGAACAGGTCGTGCGGCGCATCAGTCAGGTGGTCGATAACATTGAAGAGCGCCTCTTAAGCCCCGCCATTAAAGCTAATCGCAGCGAACTGGGGCACTATCGGCGCATGCTGTTGCGGATTCAGCGCCTCCTGGCACCTGAACCGGCGGCGCTGTTTCGCTTGCTCAACCGACCTCCGGCCTGGCTCAACCACGACACGCTCCGCGAGCTGCGGGCGTTTACCGAAGAGTTCAGCGTGGTGCTCAACGATCTCGCCAGCCTGATGGAGCGCATCCGGCTGTTGCAGGAAGAGATTGCAGCGCGTCTGATGGAACAGAGTAACCGCACGCTCTACCTGTTAACCGTGATAACCGTTCTGGCACTGCCAATTAATATTGTGGCGGGATTTTTTGGCATGAATGTAGGCGGTATTCCGCTGGCAGCGAATCCGCACGGGTTTTTACTGCTGGTGCTGATCGTGCTCGCGTTTACCCTGCTGGCGGGCTGGCTGGCCTTGCGAAGGCCCAGCGTGTAGAGGCTGCGCCCGGTGACAAAGCCTGTAAAGGGCACAAAAAAAAGCCAGCCCGGTTAACCGGCGCTGGCTTTTTACCCAGTGAAGGATCAGACCTTACAGATTACCATTGCTTGCTGGCGCAGGCTGTGACGGCTGCACAGGCTGTGAAGGCTGAACCTGCGGCTGCTGTTCTGCCGGTTGCGACTGCTGAGGCTCAGGCTGCACAGCGACCGGATTCGTTGGCTGTGACATCACCGGCGTCATCGGCTCTTCCTTCGGCTCGGCGTCTTCGCCTTCGGTTACCTGAACAGGCGCGGGCACCACGTTGTTTTCTGGCGCGTTAACCTGTACGGGCATACCGGAGCGGTTCTGAATCGCTTTATCAACCTGAGACTGGTTGATGCTGCCGTCTACCAGAACTTTGCCAACGGCCTGGGTCAGCGTAATTGGCACCAGCTCACGAGAGTTAAACTGCTCTTCCGTGGTCGAGAGCGGATTGTGCACTTCCATCCAGCGTGAACCGTCTGGCTCAACCGAGGCTTTCACAGGCTGGTTGATAAACTGCACGCGCGTGCCAACCGGCACATGATCGAACAGCCATTTGATGTCGTCGGCACGTAAGCGCACACAACCGTGACTGACCCGCAGGCCAATACCGAAGTTAGCGTTGGTGCCGTGAATGGCATACAGACGACCGATATAGAGCGCATACAGCCCCATCGGGTTATCCGGACCGGCCGGGAAGACGGCAGGCAGGTTTTCACCACGTGAAGCGTACTCCGCGTGCATCGCTTTCGTTGGCGTCCACGTCGGACCATCTTTTTTACGCTGAACAGTGGTGGTCCAGTTCAGCGGCGTGTCTTTACCCAGTTCACCGATACCGATAGGCAGTACAACCACCGTTTTGGTGCCTTTCGGATAGTAGTAAAGACGCATTTCAGCACTGTTGATCACAATGCCTTCACGCGGCGCGTCAGGTAACAGTAACTGCTGTGGGATAATCAGTTTGCTGCCAGGTTTTGGCAGATAAACGTCAACGCCCGGGTTGGCTTCCAGCATATTGCTGAGGCCCATTTGGAACTGAGCTGCAAAAGCTTCCAGAGGTAATTTGCTGTCCTCGGGAATGGTAATTTCAATATTTTGCCCGGTCAGACGGCTGTTTGCCGGCGGTAACGGGTAAACAACAGCAAGGGCTGACTGACTGAATGCCGCCAAAGCCAATGCAAGTGAAGCGAACGCGCGAATGCTTTTTTTCATATTTTACAAGTCTTTATCGCCATGTTTCAGGCTTGTCAATGTATCGAACCCATGCTGGTCACTATGACCTGCTGCGCATTATATGTTCATTAAACTGATGTTGTGAATCAGGATTTTAACCGCTTTAAAATACTTTACCTGACTCGCCTGCGTTATCTGCCTTTGTTCTTTACCAATTTGGGCGAAAAACAGCCCATTATGGCTGCCAAAGCGTGACGTCCCCGTTTAGCTTACGGTTCAGGAAAAACGCGGCGCTGATCAACGCAAGATGCGTCAACGCCTGGGGCGTATTTCCCAGTGCCTGCCCATGACTGTCAAACTCTTCCGCATACAAACCCAACGGATTAGCGTAGCTCAGTAATTTCTCGAACTCAAAATGTGCCTCGCGAATGCGTCCGGCACGCGCCAGACATTCCACATACCAGAACGAGCAGGCACCAAAGGAGCCCTCTGCGCCCGTTAGCCCATCAGCTGGCGTTTCGTGAATGTTATAACGACGTACCATGCCGTCGCTCACCAGGTTCACCTGGATGGCATCCAGCGTGGCGATCCAGTCCGGATCGGTGGCGCCCACAAAACGCACCAGCGGCATCAGCAGCATGGAGGCATCAAGGTGTTCACCGTGGCGGGTCGAAACAAAATGCCCGCGTTCACTGTTCCAGAAATTCTTCCAGATATCATCGCGGATCTCGCGACGGGTTTTGTCCCAGCGATCGTAAGGCATCGGCAGTGAACGCTTCATTGCCAGCCGCAGGCCCCGATCCAGAGCGACCCAACACATTAAACGTGAGTGAAGGAAGTGCTCCGGCTCGCCGCGCATTTCCCAGATGCCGGCATCGGGCTGATGCCAGTTATCGCACAGCCAGTCCAGCATTTCTGACACATGATTCCAGCCCCGCTGAGAAATGGCCTCGCCGTATTTGTTGGACAGGTAGATGGCATCCATCAGTTCGCCATAAATATCTAACTGTTTTTGCCGCCAGGCATCGTTGCCAATGCGCACCGGACTGGAGTTGGCATAGCCAGAGAGGTTAAGCAGCGACATCTCCTGAAGATCCGTACTGCTGTCCAGGCGGTACATCACCTGCAGCCGCATTTCATCATGGTGGCTGTTTTCTACACAGCGACCGACCCATTCCGTAAAGTGCTTGGCTTCGTCCACGTAACCCAGCCGCATCAGGGCGTACATGCTGAATGAGGCATCCCGTATCCACGAAGCGCGGTAATCCCAGTTGCGTTCGCCGCCCAGCTCCTCGGGCAGGCCAAAGGTGGCAGCCGCGGCGATGGAGCCGTGTTGCCAGGAGGTCAGCAGCTTAAGTACCAGCGCAGAGCGTTGTACCATCTCCTGCCAGCGACCGTGATAGGTGCTGCGGCTGCTCCATTCCCGCCAGTAGCTCAGCGTTTCTTCAAAGCAGTTGGCGGTGGCCAGCTTTTCGATGTGGGCATCCTGTACGCTGCCAAATTCGAATTCGGCATGTTCACCGGCTTTAAGCTCAAAACTGGCGGTGGCGTGATTGCCCTCCAGCGTCATCACCACCGTTGCTGCCAGGCGCAGCGAGGGCTGATCGGTGGCGTGAAAATCAATACAGCCCCGCTGTACCTCAGCGCGGGTGTCCGCCCGGGCGTAATCATGGCGCGGGGAGCACACCATATTAAAGCGTGCCCGGCCCCGAACCATCTTTACCTGACGGATGATACGCGGCAGTTTATCCTGCCGGTCGCAAATCGGCATGTAGTCGGTGATCTCGGCGACGCCTTCTTCGGCCAGCCAGCGGGTCTGCAGGATGTTGGTATCAGGCAGATAGATTTGCTGGCGACGGGCGTTTTGCCAGTCGGGTGCCAGGGAAAACAGGCCGGCCTCGTCGCTGTCCAGCAGGGCGGAAAACACCGATGGGCTGTCCAGTTCCGGCCAGCAGAGATAATCGATAGTGCCATCGTTTGCGACCAGGGCGCAGGTGCGTAAATCGCCTATTACGCCATGGTCGTCAATCTTACGTTTAACCTTACTCATCGGTTTCTCCCTGTCAGTGTCAGCCTTAACTATAGCCAGGTGCCTTCATCGCGCTGTGTTCTGACACAGATCGTTAATCCGGGCGCCGGGCCGTCCGCAAACGGCACAATTTTCATTGCGGTATATACTTTTCATACACTTCCAGAGGAGACCGTCATGACTACACCACAACGAAAAGTTGCAATCGTTACCGCGTCGGATTCAGGCATTGGCAGTCGTTGTGCTGAAATGTTAGCAGAGCAGGGGTTTGATATTGGCATCACCTGGCGGTCTGATGAGGAAGGCGCACAGCGCACGGCAAAACGGGTGGCGGAGATTGGGCAGCGAGCTGAGACGATCCAGCTCGACCTGGCCGATCCGCCCGCAGGGGGCAAGGTTCTGCAGCAGCTTATAGACAAGCTGGGCCGCATTGATGTTCTGGTCAACAATGCCGGGGCGAATTTCAAAGCGGACTTTATGGACGTGACCTGGGAAGACTGGCGTAAGACATTTAGCGTAGATGTGGATGGCGTGTTTATCTGCGGCCAGGTTGCGGCACGCAACATGATCAAGCAGGGGCAGGGCGGACGTATCATCAACATCACCTCCGTGCATGAACACACTCCGCTGCCGGGTTCCGTTGCCTACACCGCGGCCAAACATGCGGCAGGCGGGCTGACTAAATCGATGGCCTTGAGTTTGCTGCCCCACAATATTCTGGTGAATGCCGTGGCGCCAGGCGCGATCGCCACGCCGATGAACAAAATGACCGATGACGATGCGCACAAGGTCAAAATGCCTGAGATCCCTGCGGGTCGTCCAGGAGATACGCACGAAATTGCCAGCATGGTGGCCTGGCTGAGCTCTGAATGGGCCACCTATACCACCGGCCAGTCATTTATCATCGATGGCGGCTTTATGCTGGCAAATCCCCAGTTCAAGGGTTACTGATCGTCGGCCCGGCGGTTATTCCAGTGGCGAATGGCCCAGCGAACCCCAAAGGCAAAGAGCACGGCGGCAGCCAGCCACAGCAGATGTTTAAAGTGCTGATCAAGCTTGTGCAGCCAGGGGGCAATGATTCCGCCAGCAAAATAGCCGAGTGTCACAAACAGCAGTGACCATAATGCCGCCCCAATGATGTTAAGCGCCAGAAACTTCAGCGGATTGAGGCGGCTTGCCCCAATGATAATGGGACCAATCAGGCGAAAGCCGTACATAAAGCGCGCGCCGATCACGAACAGGCTGGGACGCCGCTTAATCAGGCGGTTAGCTTTAACAATTTTGTCCTGATGTTTTTTAAACCGCCGCAGGATGCCTGTACCAAAGCGCCGGCCAATCCAGAAGAGCAGCTGGTCGCCCAGAATGCCGCCTGCCATCGCCGCCAGTACCACACCCGCGTAATGCAGTAATCCTTCATGCGCGGCTACGCCGCCCAGCAACAGAAATGTTTCCCCTTCGGCAATACAGCCGATAAACAGTGCAAGATAGCCGTACTGCGTAATTAATGCGTTGATATCCAAATGCAAGGTGCACTTCCTGTGTGAAGAAATTTCTTTCAGTTTATACCTGATTCGTTAAGCCATCCGTTTAAGCGTTAATCAGCGATCTTTTTCGCTGTTTTTTTGCGCAGGCCCCACAGAAGTTGCCTTGCCGTTTATACTGTAAGCAATGCTGCCCTTACGTGGATGCTGCATCAAAACGGGGTAGCCCAACGGCATCAGAGGAGTAAGCGTATGAACCATGTCTGGGGTTTGTTAGCGCATCCTAATCAGGAAATGCGCAATATCAAGCAAGAGAACGAAACGGTTTCGCACCATTACACTCATCACGTTCTGCTGATGGCAGCCATTCCGGTTATTTGCGCCATAATCGGCACCACGAACTCAGGCTGGAATCTGGGTGAAGGGCAGTATGTACAATTGAATTTCCTGACAGCACTGGGCCTGGGTATTCTGTTTTATCTGTTGATTCTGGGCGGCGTGGCGGTGATGGGACGCGTTATTCACTGGATGGCGCGTGACTACCCGCAGCGCCCTGGCGTTGAACGCTGTACGGTGTTTGCGGGCTATGTGGCTACGCCGCTGTTTTTAAGCGGACTCGTGGCACTTTATCCGCTGGTATGGCTGTGCGTATTAGCGGGTGCGCTGGCGCTGCTGTATACCGGCTATCTGCTGTACGTGGGCATCCCGCTGTTTCTGAACATTGACCGGGATGAAAGCCTGCGTTTTTCCAGTTCCACTCTGGCCATCGGCGTGCTGGTATTTGAAGTGTTGCTGGCCTTAACCGTGATTCTGTGGGGCTATGGCCCGCACCTGTTTTAACGTGCTGTTGCCGCCTGCAGGGCGGCAACATCTTTTTAACGCTCAGAAACAATCTCACCAGGATAATTTTACCGCTTCAGAGTATGATGCTGCGGCCAGCCCGCGCTCTGCCTGCTCAGTCGTCGGCGGCCTGTGTTTACACAGCGCACAATCTTAACCGGGTCTTTTTTTCACGATGCCTGCAAAAATTCGCTTTTCACTGTTAACGCTGGCGCTGCTCGTTTCCGGGCAGGTTGTTTCCCTTCCAGCACAGGCGACCACGACGCTGTCGCAAATGGCGCCCATTGCTCAGCCGCAAATTGCCTCAGGCAGCGCCCTGATCGTCGATCTGACGAGCGGGAAAACGTTATTTTCCAGTCACCCTGACCGGGTGCGGCCGATTGCCTCGATCACCAAGTTGATGACGGCAATGGTGGTACTGGATGCGCATCAGCCGATGAACGAGATGGTCACGGTTGATATCAGTCAGACGCCAGAGATGCGCGGCGTGTTTTCACGCGTGAAGCTTAACAGCCAGATAAGCCGTCGGAGCATGCTGATGCTGGCGCTGATGTCATCTGAAAACCGCGCGGCGGCCAGCCTGGCCCATGCGTATCCCGGTGGATATAACGCCTTTATTAAGGCGATGAATGCTAAGGCGCGTGCGCTGGGCATGAACCATACCCATTACGTTGAACCTACCGGTCTCTCCATTCAGAACGTCTCCAGCGCAGAAGATTTGGTGAAGCTGTTAAAAGCCACGCGCGAATATCCCCTGTTGGGCGAGCTGAGCACGACCAAAGAAGAAACCGCAGTATTTACCCATCCCAGCTACGCGCTGCCGTTCCGCAATACCAATCATCTGGTGTATAAGAATGGCTGGCACATTCAGTTGACCAAAACGGGCTATACCGATGAAGCGGGACATTGCCTGGTCATGCGTACCATGATTAAAAACCGCCCGGTGGCACTGGTGGTGCTGGATGCATTTGGTAAATATACCCATTTTGCCGATGCTAACCGTCTGCGCGACTGGCTGGAAACGGGCAAAGCGGCGCCGGTTCCGGCGGCCGCGCTGGCCTATAAAAAACAGAAAGCAGGTCAGGTTGCCAGCAACGCTGCCAGCGGTTCTGAAGTAGAGTAATATCCCGTCGGGCCGCCGCGGGCGGCCCGACCAATATTGATCGGTATTCCTATAGTTTCACGCCAGGCGAAAACTTAAACTACCCGCAAATGGCGAGGGTGATTCGCCTGATTACTGTGCCGGAATCTCATTCATATGCTCACGTTACGATCCTTTATTGTTCTGATTTTTTTAGCATTGTTCACCGCCGTTCCCATCCTGAGCATCGCCGCAGACGATCCGGCTCAGGCCACCACTACCCAGCAGCCTGACGACAAGCCGAAAGTGAACGCCTCGGTCGAGCTGCCCAAGATGCAGAAAATCCTCGACAAAATTAAAAGTCAGGTTTCCGTTGAAAGCGATGAAAATAAGCTGAGTCGGCTGAATGAAATGGCGCTGGAGCTGTCAGGCAATACGGATACGCTGGCCCAGGCGTTGCAGCCTGACCGTCAGCAGCTTGAGGCCCAGCTGGCCGTGCTTGGCCCAGCCCCCAAACCGGAAAGCGGCGTCAAAGAGACGGCAGACGTCACGCGCAAACGTAGCGCGCTGGAAAGTCAGAAAAGTAAGCTCGACGATCAGATTAAGCAGGCGGAGGGCATTAAAAACAGCGCCCTGATGCTGTCATCGCAAATCGTCAATCTGCGTCGCGATCAGTTGAAAAACAAACTGGCGCTTAACTCTGGCAGCATTTTAGGGCCACGTTTCTGGTCGCCGGTATTCAGCAGTCAGGATCTTGACGATGAGAAGATTGGCGATTTCTTAAACGAGCTGAAAGATACCGCTGCGCTGTCCTGGGAGTCAGGCTGGCGTCTGGGTACGCTAGGCTGGTTGCTGGCCGCCGTGCTGGTGATGACGTTGGGACGCCGCTATGGCGAAGAATTTTTAGCCTGGGTCAGCATTAATAAACTGCCGGAAGGACGCCTGCGCCGCAGCTTTCTGGCGACGGCCGTGGCCCTGACCAGCCTGGTGGCGGTGGTGTTGACCTTTGCCTTTATTTCCCAGGCCTTTACCCGCCGCGATGAAGTTTCCAGCGACGTGCAGGACTTTATTTATCGTCTGGTCGAATTAAGCGTTTATTGTGGTTTGATTGCCGGGCTCGGGCGGGCATTTTTGTCCACGCGTCGGCCAAGCTGGCGTTTACCCACCATCTCGAACGAGGTGGCGCTGGCCCTGAAACCTTTCCCACCTATCACCGCCTTGCTGGTGTTTATTTTCCAGACGGTAGAGTCCTTTAACTACACCGCCGGGACCAGCCTGAATACCAGTATCTTTGCTAACGGCCTGACGGCATTGCTGATCGGCAGCACGGCGCTGGCAATCAGCATGCGCACCAAGCGCGTTCGTCGGCGTCTGGCGCAGGAAGGCACGCCGCCGGAAGCGCGCTCAACGCTGGTCGGGCTGATTCAGATGGCCCTGACGCTGACGTCGCTGACGATTCTGGCTTCGCTGGTGATTGGTTACGTCACCCTGGCGCGTTTTTTAAGCTACGAGCTGGTGTGGTGTGGCATTTTGTTTGGTTCGTTTTACATACTCAGTCATTTGATTAACGACGGCTGTGAAAGCCTTTTCTCTGTCAATAATACGACGGGCAAGCGTATTCAGGGCTCGCTAAACATTGATGAGCGACATCTGCAGCAGGTCGCCACCATTCTTGCGGCGATCGGTAAAACCTTGCTGATCATGTTTGTCGCGCTGGCACTGCTTAACGGCACCTTTGCCTCTTCAACACCGATTGAGCTGCTGCAAAAGGCGATTGAGTTCTGGGGCGGTAAGGGCCTTGAATCCCTGAATATTGTGCCTGCCCACTTGGTTAACGCGCTGCTGTGCCTGATTGTGGGCATCTATATTCTGCGCTCGGTACGTCGCTGGCTTGATACCGATTTCCTGCCGAAGACCACCATGGACAGCGGCATGCGCATGTCGCTGGTCACGCTGTTCAGCAACGTTGGCTATGTCCTGATTATTTTGCTGACGCTGTCGATTATGGGGCTGCAGTGGAACAAGCTGGCCTGGATCGTCAGCGCCCTGTCGGTCGGTATCGGTTTCGGCCTGCAGGAAATCGTTAAAAACTTTATTTCCGGTCTGATTTTGCTGACTGAACGTCCGGTCAAAGTCGGGGATTTGGTGACGATCAGTGGCGTTGAAGGGGATATTCGCCGCATCAACGTGCGCGCAACGGAAATCCAGCTGGGTGATAAATCCACCGTGATCGTGCCTAACTCTCAGTTCATCTCTCAGAACGTACGTAATGCGACAATGGGCAATGCGCAGGGCGTGGTGACCATTAGCCTGACGTTTCCGTTGGATATCGATCCGGTACAGGTGCGGGAGATTTTGCTGAAGGTCTATGAGGAAAACGAGCGTATTCTGGAGAACCCGGAACCCTCGGTATCCTTTAAAGATCTTACCGCCCAGGGCATCGTGCTGAGCGTCACCGGCAACGTTGCCAGTCAGCGCCAGATCGCGGGCGCGAAGAGCGATCTACTGTTCGATATTCTGACCCGCTTGCGTAAAGAGGGCATTGTGCTGTCCACGCCGCAGACCATGATTATTGAGCGCCGTCAGCTGGTTTCTTCTGATGCGGTAACCGAAGAACCTCCTCGCTAAATAAACGGGCGGTCATTTTCGCTGGCCGCCCGTTTTACTCTGTTCAGGTGCGACGTGCCCAGTCAGGGCTGTTTTACCGCCCAGCCTTTTAGCTTACTGGTTTTACCGATGCCCGGATTAAAGCTGTTGGTGGGATCGAGCTTGCGGTAAAACGCGGTGAGCTGTGGCTGGGCCTGATACAGATGCCCGACATTATGCTCTGCCGGATATTCCGCCCCGCGGCTGTGCAAAATCGCCAGCATCTTTTCTTTCAGCGCATGAACATCCACGCCTTTTTTCACAATGTAATCCTGATGGAAGACATGGCAGAAGAAGTGCCCGTAATAAAGGCGATGGCTTATCGACTGGGTAATCTCATCAGGCAGGCTCTCAAACCACGCTTTATCATTGCGACGCAACGCAATATCCAGCGCCAGAATATCTTCTACCTCATCCGCATGAACGGCGTGATAGCGCACCGCCGCGCCCGCGGCCGCAAAGCGATGCAGAAAGGCATGCGCACCTTCTTTTCCTTCGCATTCAAAAAACTCGCCGCCGCCCTCACGAAAAAACTCACGCAGATAGTCACGCGCCTCCGCAATGCCATCACCCGACATTTTCAGCATTAAATGGTGTTGGTATTTATCACGATACTGTTTCATGCGTTTGGGAAGATGGGCGGGGAAGAGGCGACTGACGCGCTGCAGCAGCCGGTCGCTCAGATGCGGTTTGATAAACGACAGTTTGTTCAACCAGCCATCGACCCGGCCCTTGAGACTGAAAAACAGCGGCATCTTGTCGGTGCCAAGCTTGTCGATCATCAGGAAGGTGTCTTTGCCATAGACTTCGGCGATGTCGTAGATATCCCGATGCATATATTCCGCGGCCACGGGCAGATTGTTGAAATTCGCCAGCATATGGCAGCGCAGGTCACCCAGTACCGAGGCATCATTGGTGCCGATATAAAACACCTGCTGTTGCGGTTCGCGCGCAAACGTATCCAGGCGCACCGCAAATACCGCCAGCTTGCCTGCGCAGCCCGACGCTTCAAACAGGCGGCGGGCATCGGCGTTAAAACGGGCGGGCGTATCCGCATCAACATCACGCACCCGTTCGGCGTAGTCGTGATCGGAGGCATGACGGCCGTCATGCAGCACATCCCCGGGCTGCCAGCGATCATCATCCAGCCGCCCCAGAATCTCTTCTGGCGTGGTGCCAAGCTCAATACCAAGGTGGTTAACCAACTTCAGCCGTCCCTGGGCATCAATCTGGGCAAACAACGCCATCTCACTGTAGGCCGGGCCACGTTTAATCAGTGAACCGCCGGAGTTGTTGCAGATGCCACCCAGCACCGACGCGCCAATGCAGGATGATCCAATAACCGAATGCGGCTCGCGGCCCAGCGGCGCGAGGATTTTTTCCAGCTGATACAGCGTACTCCCCGGAAAGGCCAGCGCCTGTTTGCCGTTGTCGATCAGCTGTAGCTTATCCAGCCTCAGGGTACTGACAATGACCAGCGGGCGATCGTAGTCGTTACCCTGCGGCGTTGAGCCTTCGGTGAGGCCGGTGTTCGCCGCCTGCATCAGAATAATGGCATCGGCAGTCACCAGCGTTTGCAGGACGCGCCACAGTTCCAGCAGCGTCGCAGGAAAGACGACCGCCAGCGCGTCTCCCTCACCGGAACGGAAGCCTTTACGATAGCGGGCGGTATGGGCGGCCTCGGTCAGTACGTTACCAGAGCCGACCTGGCGGCGGAGATCGGCGATCAGGGCAGAAGGTGTCATCATGGGCAATTCCCTTGTCTTATGCATGCGTCATTACTGTAGCACGTGAGTTGCGTCGGGCGCAGTGTGATAGCCGCAGGTGACATGCTATGCTCTGAAGATGGCATTCTGCATTTAGTCGATATTGCGCAGTTACTTAAGAGAACCCAACCTGATGAAATGGATTTGCTCTGTTAGCCTCGCTGTTTCCCTTGCTCTGCAACCTGCATTTGCCGGGGAGCCCACCGTTCACCATCCCATGACCGAACAGGCGCGTGATGCCTACGTGAACAACCTGCTGAAAAAAATGACGCTGGACGAGAAAATCGGCCAGTTACGTTTAATCAGCGTGGGCCCGGATACGCCAAAAGAAGCCGTACGTGAGATGATCCACAAAGGTCAGGTTGGCGCCATTTTTAATACCGTGACGCGTCAGGATATTCGCGCGATGCAGGACCAGGTGATGCAGCTAAGCCGCCTGAAAATTCCGCTGTTTTTTGCCTATGACGTGGTACACGGGCAGCGAACGATTTTCCCGATTCCCTTAGCGCTGGCATCCAGCTGGGATCTCGACGCCGTCAATGAAGTGGGGCGCATTTCTGCCTATGAAGCGGCGGACGATGGGTTAAATATGACCTGGGCACCGATGGTCGACGTCAGCCGTGAACCGCGCTGGGGCCGCGTGTCTGAAGGGTTCGGCGAGGACACCTATTTAACCTCTGCCATGGGACGCACCATGGTGCAGGCGATGCAGGGCAAAAGCCCCGCAGACCGCTACAACATTATGACCAGCGTGAAACACTTTGCGCTCTATGGCGCGGTGGAAGGCGGACGCGATTACAACACCGTGGATATGAGCCCACAGCGCATGTTCCAGGACTACCTGCCGCCGTATAAAGCCTCGCTGGATGCCGGCAGCGGCGGCGTAATGGTCGCGCTGAATTCCATTAATGGCGTGCCCGCGACGGCCGACAGCTGGCTGCTCAAAGATCTGCTGCGTCATGAATGGAAATTCAAAGGAATAACCATCAGCGATCACGGGGCGATTAAAGAGCTGATCAAGCACGGTGTGGCGAGCGATCCCCAGGATGCCGTGCGTATTGCCATTAAGTCTGGCGTAGATATGAGTATGAGCGATGAATACTACAGCCAGTATTTACCCGACCTGGTGAAGCGCGGCATCGTCAGCAAAGCCGAAATCGATGATGCGGCCCGGCACGTGCTCAATGTGAAATACGATATGGGGCTGTTTAACGATCCCTACAGTCATCTTGGCCCGAAAGAGAGCGATCCGCAGGATACCAACGCAGAAAGCCGTTTACACCGCCCGGAAGCCCGCGATGTGGCCCGCAAGAGTATGGTGCTGCTGAAAAACCGCCTTGATACCTTACCGCTGAAGAAATCTGGCACCATTGCCTTGATTGGACCGCTTGCCGACAGCCAGCGTGACGTCATGGGCAGCTGGTCGGCGGCGGGCGTCGCCAAACAGTCGGTTTCCCTGCTGCAGGGCATGAAAAACGCCACCGAAGGCAAAGCCACGCTGCTGTACGCCAAAGGCGCGAACGTGTCAGATAACAAAGGCATTCAGGACTTCCTCAACATGTATGAACCGGCCGTGGCGGTCGATCCGCGTTCGCCGCAGGCAATGATTGATGAGGCGGTCGAGAAAGCGAAGCAGGCCGATGTCATCGTGGCGGCGGTAGGGGAAGCGCAGGGCATGGCGCACGAGGCGTCCAGCCGCAGTAATCTGATGATCCCGCCTTCGCAACAGAAGCTGTTAGCCGCGCTGAAAGCGACAGGCAAGCCGCTGGTGATTGTGCTGATGAATGGTCGCCCATTGACGCTGGTTGATGAAGACAGAATGGCCGATGCCATGCTGGAAACCTGGTTCAGCGGAACAGAAGGGGGCAATGCTATCGCGGATGTGCTGTTTGGCGATTACAACCCATCGGGTAAACTGCCGATGTCTTTCCCCCGCTCCGTGGGTCAGATTCCCATCTATTACAACCATTTACCGACCGGCCGCCCGTACAATTTTGCCAAGCCCAACAAGTACACATCGCACTACTACGATGCGGAAAACGGCCCGCTTTATCCGTTTGGTTATGGCCTGAGCTACACCACGTTCACCGTGTCGCCAGTCACGCTTTCATCAGAAACGATGGCGCACAACGGCAGTATCGAAGCCAGCGTAACCGTAACGAACAGCGGCAAAGTGGACGGTGCCACGGTGGTACAGCTCTATCTCAACGATCCCGTTGCCAGCATCAGCCGTCCGGTAAAAGAGTTGCATGGCTTCAAGCGCATCATGCTCAAAGCCGGTGAATCTCAGCAGGTGACCTTTAAGATTGATGTGGATGCGCTGAAGTTTTGGAACCAGCAGATGAAGCACGTTGCCGAACCGGGTAAATTTAACGTCATGATTGGTCTGGACTCAGTCCGCACGCAAAACACCCAGTTCACCTATCAGTAAACCTCAGACGGACCTGGTTGCAGGTTCCTGTCGATGTCACCGCTTCCCCGTTCGGGGAGGCGGGTTTATCCTCCGTTCCTGCCTTCTGCCTTCATCGATTCACTTTGAGAGTTTTACCCTTGCCTGTCGTGGCAGCAGACGTGATCCTGCTCTATCCTCGGGGAAAATGGATTCCTCAAGTACTGTCGAGGCGCTATGACGTATCAATCACTGATTGCTGAAGTCCACAATCAGCAGCGCACCCTGACGGCAATTGTCGAACAGGATGCGCGGACTGCTTATTTCTATATCTGGCCAACCGATCTGTTTCGTAGCCAGTTTGCGGTGCGTGGCTGCTGGTTACGAAACCTGCTCCCTGCGCCGGTTCAGGAAGATCACCAGGCGATGGAACAGGGCATTGCCCCCCTGCTGAGTGCAGAATACTGCCGTAATCTGGAAGCTGAACCGCCGCTGGATCCCGCAGGTCTGCAAATTCTCTGGGAACCCGGAGATGCGGGAGCGGCACTGTGGTACTACGGGCAACTTCTTGCCGTGATTCCTGGCTGGAGCCTTTACCAGGATAAACAGGTCAGTTTCTCCGCCGGTTGTATCAAAAAAAACCGTCTGACCGCGCCGCTCGGTTCAGCCTCGACCAATCATTACTATGCCCTTGCCGAACAGCAGCGCCAGTTCTGGCGTGAATGGCATGACGGCAGCCAATGGGACAAGGTGCAACAGGACTTGCTGGCCTGTTATCAGGCGCAGTTTGGCGAGTCGGTCAAATACTACGCGATCGATCAGGGCAACTGGCCGCCCATGGCGCTCTCTCAGCACTACCATAACGGCATCTGGTACTTTCTGACCCTGGGCATGAGCATTCGCCCCATGCCGCAGGTTGATTTTCTGTTCGATGAGCTGGCCCCGCAGTACCGCCGGGCAGAGCTGGCGATGGCGGTCGATGGCGAAGTCATGACAGAAAGCAATGCGGTCCAGATGGCCAGCGCGCTGGCTGAATTTGTCCATTTGCCGTGGGCGCGGCTGACCTGGCTGGGTGAAGGCCATACGCTGGCCTCAGAGGTGGCACCGGTGGGATTCGAAAGCTACCTGTTAGCCAACGAGCTGGCCCCGGAACAGGCCCAGTTCCCGCTGCCGAGGCAGGATGGCGACAGACCCACGCTGCTGTGGGCCACGCCGGTAACCGAAGCGGAACGGCAATTTGCCCAGAGCGAAGCCCAGGGCGGGCAGCATCTGCGTGAACGGCTCACCGCCGGGGGAAATACGCACATATTTCGACCGCGCGAACAGGTCGTGAACACAGAATAAACGCCGGAGACAGGGCGATTTTTCCTCCTGGTGGAAAAAGTTACTGACCTGGCGTAACTAAATATCTTTATTGTTAAAAGACTTGTTAAATTTGTGATCTGGTCTACTCAAGTTCCCCCTTGCCGTGCCGTTAACCCCGATCAGGCAATAGCGCCACAAAAGGTCCAGGGGAACAATGATGTTAAAGACCACGCAATCCCGCTTCACAGCAACGCTTATCGGTTTTTTTGTTGCGCTAGTGTTGGTCACTATTTGGGTGATCAACCAGTTTGTCGCGCCTCAGTTGGTGGACAATGAAAGCCGCCTGATTCGCTATCAGGTGGATTCGCTGGCAACCGGCATCGTTGAGCAAATGAACCGTGTTCAGGCACAGCAACGTGCCATTACCGAGGCCGCCTCGGTCATCGACAGCGCCGCCATCGACACCTTATTACCTGCACTGGTCAACCAGTATCAGGACAGTAACGTTTTCGGTGGCGGTATCTGGCCTTTACCCCATCGTCGCGAGGCGGGTAAAGAGAAAGACAGCAGCTTTTTTGCACGTGACGCCAGCAACAAGCTTCAGGTTAACACCTACTGGAACTCTGAAGCCGCGGACAAATACTGGGAGCAGCCCTGGTATAAAGACGGCATGGCCGCGCCGAAAGGGCAGTGCGCATGGGCTAAAGCTTATCAGGATGCCGCCAGCCCACAGCCGCGTACCAACTGTGCCATGGCAATCTACCGCGACGGGACAGTCTGGGGCGTTTCCACCATCGACGTTACGCTGGGTTTCTTCAACCAACTGGCTAAAAAGATGGGCGAGGCGATTCATGGAGACGTCCTGATCGTTGAGTCTGACGGCAAAGTCGTGGGTAACGCGGCGCTGGTTAACGGCACGCCGAAACTCGAAAACCTGAGCGATCTGCAAAATCCTATGGCTGCGCCGCTGAAAGCGATGCTTGCCAGTGCGGGGACAAAGTCCGCAGAGTCAACCTATAGCAGCAACGATGGCGAGCAAACGCTGTTTCTGCAGGCTATTCCGGGCAGCCCGTGGTATCTGGCCAGTAGCGTACCGTCCAGCCTGCTGAAAGCCCAGTCCCACAATATGCTGATGCGCCTGGGTTTGGTGCAGATCCCTCTGGCCATTATTCTGTTGCTGGTCATGCTGGGTTTCATGCGCGCCATGATGAAGCGTTTGAGCATGCTCAACCAAAATATCGAAGCGCTGTCGACAGGGGGCGCGGATCTCACGCAGCGTCTGCCAGCCAGTAACAGCCCGGAATTTAACGCCGTTGCGCAGAGCTTTAACCACTTTATCAGCTATCTGCAGGGGTTAATGCAGCAGGTCGGCAGCAGCGCCCTGGCCATCTCTGCGGCGTCGCGTGAAATTGCCAGCGGCAACACCAACCTCTCCTCGCGCACGGAAGAGCAGGCCAGCTCGATTGTTGAAACGGCGGCTTCTATGGAGCAACTGACCGGCACTGTACGCCAGAACGCCGACAACGCAACGCATGCGAACCAGCTGGCGGGTGAGGCTTCTAAAGTGGCGTCGCGCGGAACGGAAGTGGTTCGTCAGGTGGTGAGCACGATGGGCGAAATTCACCACTCTTCGCGTAAAGTCGTCGATATCATCAGCGTGATCGACAGCATTGCCTTCCAGACCAATATCCTGGCACTCAACGCCGCCGTTGAAGCCGCGCGTGCTGGCGAGCAGGGCCGTGGTTTTGCCGTGGTCGCCTCGGAGGTGCGTAATCTGGCGCAGCGTTCGGCCAACTCCGCACGTGAAATCAAAAAACTGATCGAAGAGTCGGTCGCGAATATCGATGCAGGCAGTCAGCTGGTCGAACAGGCAGGACAAACCATGGACGAGCTGGTGCAGGGCGTGAGCAGCGTCACTACGCTAATGAGCGAGATCATGGCCGCCAGTCGTGAGCAGAGCATGGGCATCGAACAGGTTAACGTTGCCATTACTCAGCTTGACGGCACCACGCAGCAGAACGCCGTCTTAGTGGAAGAGGTCTCCTCTGCCGCGCAGGCGATGGAAGCCCAGAGTCTGCAACTGGAACAGGTTGTACAAAGCTTCAAACTGTAATTCACAGTCAGGCCAGCGCCCGCTGGCCTGACGTTTTCGACGATCGCCATTGCCGTCTGACAGATTTGTGCATAAACAGCACAATTTTATCCCCTCAACCTCCCCAATCTTGTGCCAGAATAATGAGGAATACACTCAAGGAATCCTCATGTCTGCTATTGAAGTTATCCTCGTCGACCATCTTGATCGTCCCACCGGCAAAATGGAAAAGTTGGAAGTGCATGAAAAAGGATTACTGCACCGCGCTGTCACGGTGTACGTTTTTAACACCCGGCAGGAGCTGCTGCTCCAGCGTCGCGCCAGTGACAAATATCACTGCGGCGGATTATGGAGCAATACCTGCTGCGGTCATCCTTATCCTCATGAATCGACTAAAGAGGCGGCCGAACGCCGTCTGCGCGAAGAAATGGGCATGATCCTGTCGCTGACGCCTGTCTTCGAACTGAGCTATAACCTGCCGCTCAGTAATGGCCTGACAGAGCACGAGTACGGCCATGTCTTTTTTGCCGTGAGCGACGCGCTGCCCGTGCTTAACCCGCAGGAGGCGGATGCATTTGACTACCGCTCAATGCAGGATATTGCCCAGCAAATGCAGCAGCAGCCCCAGCAGTTTACGCCCTGGTTCCTTCATACCTTTCCCCGTATTCCAGCCTGTCTCGACAGTTTCACTTTCCCGGCTTAATCACCGAGCCCTGGCCGATGCGGTCAGGGTTAGCCGCATCTGATTTCAGGACAAAACAGATCGCGGAATGCGATTGCCAGGCTACGCTTTTATTGCAACCTCTAAAACGGTGGGCGTGCCTGGCAGGTTATCCCTACAGCCAACCGTACTTCCAGATGAATACATCAATAAGGAAAGCATCATGGCAAACATTCGCGGTTTGGCCGGCATCAGCCTTTTACTGCTGAGTCTGGGAATGGCACACGCGGCCGACCCGGTGCGTGTGGGTTCCAAGATAGATACTGAAGGCTCACTGCTGGGCAATGTCATCCTGCTGGTGCTGGAAAAGCACGGCGTCAAGACCGTTAACAAAATTCAGCTGGGGGCAACCCAGGTGGTGCGGGGCGCCATCACCGCGGGCGAACTGGATATCTACCCGGAATACACCGGCAACGGAGCCTTCTTTTTTAATGATGAAAAAGACAGTGCCTGGAAGCATGCCCGCGAAGGCTATGAAAAAGTGAAAAAACTTGATGCCGAAAAAAATCACCTCGTGTGGCTGACGCCCGCCCCGGCGAACAACACCTGGACCATCGCGGTCCGTAACGACGTCGCGGAGAAAAATCACCTCAACTCCCTTGACGATCTCAGCGCCTATCTGAAAAAAGGGGGCACGTTCAAGCTGGCTGCCTCTGCGGAATTTATTGAACGCAGTGATGCGCTTCCCGCATTCGAAAAAGCCTATGGCTTTACGTTAAAACAGGATCAGCTGTTATCGTTGGCCGGGGGCGATACCGCCGTGACTATCGGCGCAGCCGCGCAGCAAACGTCAGGCGTCAATGCCGCCATGGCTTACGGTACGGATGGCCCGGTTGCCGCGTTGGGCCTGAAAACGCTCAGTGACCCAAAAGGCGTTCAGCCCATTTATGCGCCTGCGCCAGTAGTGCGTGAAGCGGTTCTCCAGGCTTACCCGCAAATGGCTGCATGGCTTAAACCCGTTTTCAGTGCGCTGGATGAAAAGACATTGCAGCAGCTCAACGCCAAAATTGCCGTTGAAGGGCAGGACGCCAGCAGCGTGGCGAAAGCGTGGTTAGAACAGAAAAAGCTGCTGTAACCGATGTGGCTATCGCGGGAGGCGATATCCCGGCCTCGACAGCAGCCGGTGGCGCTGGTACTGATTATGTTACTGAGCCTGACGTCAGGCTGCCTGCCGTTTGTGAGCTTTGCGGCTAATCGTCTGGTTGCCGGCCAGCCGGTGATGCTCTGGCAAATGGCGCACGGCATGGCGCTTCTGCCCCCGCTGGCGTTGCTGTGGTTACTGCTGTGGGCCAGACCGACGGGGTTTCGCTGCGCGTTGCAGTTAATAAGCGCCGGGCTGGTGCTGGCGGTCATGATCTGGCTCAGCGGCGACCAGGCCAGGGTGCTGGCCGGGCAGGGCAGCCGACTGGCGCGAACCAGCTTTGCGAGCGGCATGTGGTGCGGCAGCGCGCTGACGCTACTGTTGATCACCGATACCGCGCGTGCGCTCACCCGCCGCAGGCTGTGGCAACTGGTGCTGAATCTGCTGGTATGGATCCTTCCCCTCTGGCTGCTGTTCAGCGGCCAGCTGGACGACCTGTCGTTACTGAAAGAATATGCCAACCGCCAGTCGGTCTTTGATGCGGCCTTATTGCGTCATCTGACGCTACTGGCCGCCACCGTCCTGCCTGCTTTACTGATTGCTTTCCCGCTGGGCATCGTGCTTTACCGGCGATCCGGCTGGCAAAGCAGCGTCTTCGGCGTGCTGAATGTGGTTCAGACGGTGCCCTCCGTGGCGCTGTTTGGCTTACTCATTGCCCCACTGGCGGGGCTGGCAAAACGCTTTCCCTGGGCAGGTGCATGGGGCATCAGCGGCATTGGCATGGCGCCCGCGCTGATCGCGCTGGTGTTGTATGCCCTGTTGCCGCTGGTGCGCAGCGTGGTAACCGGACTGCAGCAGGTGCCGCCAGACGTGCGCGAAAGTGCGCGCGGCATGGGGCTGAGCGGCAGGCAGCAGTTTTTCGCCGTGGAGGTGCCGCTGGCCTTGCCGGTGTGGTTGTCGGGCATACGGGTTGTGGTGGTGCAGACACTGGGCATGGCCGTGGTGGCGGCGCTGATCGGCGCAGGCGGATTCGGCGCGATTATTTTCCAGGGGCTGCTGAGCAACGCGCTGGACTTAGTGCTGTTAGGCGTGATCCCGGTGATTGCGATGGCGGTGACTTTGGATGCGTTATTCCGCTTGTTGATTTCCCTGCTGGAGAGAAAAGATGATTCAGTTTGATGGCGTCACCCGGTTCTTTGCGGGTAAAGCCGCGGTTAAAAACCTGTCGCTGACCATCGCAAAAGGAACCTTTACCGTGCTGCTGGGCACCTCGGGCTCAGGTAAATCGACCACGCTTAAAATGATTAATCGTCTGGTGGAGTACGATGAAGGGGAAATCCGCTTTGCAGGCGAATCCATTCGTCAGATGGATGCCCAGGCGCTGCGCCGCCGTACCGGCTATGCCATTCAGTCGATTGGTCTGTTTCCGCACTGGACGATTGAAAAGAACATGGCTACCGTCCCTGCCTTGCTGGGCTGGTCAAAAGCGCGCAGGCGCGAACGTATTGACGAGTTGATCGCACTGCTGAATTTGGATCCGGCATTACTTCGCCGCTATCCACATCAGCTCTCCGGGGGACAACAGCAGCGCGTTGGTGTTGCGCGGGCGCTGGCGGCGGATCCTGACGTACTGCTGATGGATGAACCCTTTGGCGCACTGGACCCGGTCACGCGCACTGCGCTTCAGCAGGAGATGTTACGCATTCACCGTGCTTCAGGGTGCACCATCGTGCTGGTCACGCACGATATTGATGAAGCCCTGACGCTGGCCGACAATATTGTACTCATGGACGACGGTGAGATCGTTCAGCAGGGTAAACCGCTTGAATTGCTGACCCGGCCAGGCAACGACTTTGTGCGTGATTTTCTGGGGCGCAGCGAGATAGGGCTGCATCTGCTGGCGCTTGGCCAGGTGGGACGCGCAGTACGTCGTGGGGAATGGCTGGATGCCGAGCCGCTGGCGGCGACGCTGAGCCTGCGCGAAGCGTTGTCACAGTTTATCAGCCGCGGCACGGATAAACTGCCCGTCGTAGATGCGCATCAGCAACCGCTGGGCGTGCTCTACTTCAGCGATCTCCTTCATCACGCAGAGGCTCAACAATGCGACGGTTAGCCGATCCTCTGCTGTGGCTGGTCCTGTTTTATCTCAGCCTGCTGGCGGCCATGCCCTACAGCGGCCCCGTGTTTGCCGCCTGGTTTCCCGATCTGGCCCGCCCGCTTTATCAGCAGGACAGTTTCTGGCAGCTCACCCTGGCACATCTTTTTCTGGTGGTAACCGCCAGCCTGATGGCGGTTGCTATCGGCGTCGGCAGCGGCGTGCTGGTCACTCGCCCTGCGGGACGGGCTTTTCGCCCGTTGTTGGAAACCATCGCCGCCGCCGGTCAGACGATCCCGCCGGTGGCGGTGCTGGCGATAGCCGTGCCTGTCATGGGATTCGGCGCGTGGCCTGCCGTGGTGGCATTGCTGCTTTATGGGCTGCTGCCAATTTTACAGGGCACACTGGCGGGGCTGGACAGCGTCCCGGCCAGCAGTCGTGAGATCGCCGTGGGTGTCGGCATGAGTGGCTGGCAGCGTTTGTGGCAGGTTGAGCTTGCGCTGGCGGCACCGGTGATCATTGCCGGGATACGTAACTCCGTCATCATCAATATCGGCACGGCGGCCATCGCCTCTACCGTCGGGGCAAAGAGCCTGGGATCGCCCATCATCATCGGCCTGAGCGGCTTTAATACCGCCTATGTCATACAAGGCGCGTTGCTGGTCGGGCTGTTAGCGATCGTCAGCGATCGCCTGTTTGAACGGCTGCAGCGCCGTCTTAGCGTGAATGAACGATAAGTGAATAGCCAACCAGCATAAGTCCACTGGTGCCGCCGATAGCCATAATGGCAAACAGCGTGGCAAAAAATGTTTTTTTCCAGTTCATAACTAACCTGAGGGTGTTTACGTCAAGGCGGGGATAATAGCGCGCGCAAGGCAGCAGTCATAGTGCCGAGCGTGCGTTTTTATTTCAGTGTGCGTCGTGCAAACGTACAGAGAATCCCTGTTCCTGCCAGTGTGCCAGCTGTTCCTGCTGACGGCGCGTCAGTCTTTTACCGGTAAAAACAAACATATTCAGCCCCGGAAATAACTCGGGCCGGGGAACATCAAGCGGTTCGGCAAGCACGTCGATGCGCCAGCCGTGCTGCGACAGTCGCCATCCTTCCAGCCAGATGCGCGTGCGATCTTCAATGCCCCAGCCAATAATCAGCGCTTCTTTACCGGCTTTTTTGCGACTGCTTGCCAGACAAAAAGCCACGTAGTCGATCAGGATGCCATCCAGCAGGCTGCACATTGTCCGTGCTGTATTCTGATCCAGGCTGAGTTTCTGCCTTATGGGCATAAAAACGTGATCGATCAAGGCATCAACCGCATGTTCGCGACCAATTAAAGCGATCTTGTTGCGTAGCTTAGCCGGTCTTACATGGCGCAGTATGCTGATGAGTTCGTCCTGCATGGCGGTCCAGCCATCGTTGGAATCAACATCTCCACCTTCCAGTAGTGCTTTGACCTTGCCTACTGGTACTCCACTTTCAATCCAGCGCATGATTTCCTGGATACGCTGAACATCTTCTTCATCGAACTGTCGATGACCGCCTTCGGTACGTTGTGGTTTCAATAATCCATAACGTCGTTGCCAGGCGCGTAAGGTAACCGGATTTATGCCACAGCGTTCGGCGACATCGCCGATACTGTATAAGGTCATATTTACCTCTTTAAACTGACCTGAGTTAAAACACCATAACGAAGCCTGTTAAGTTGTACAACCAATTTTTAGATGTACAACTTGACGGCTGCGCTTAATTGTTGTTCTATCTCAGTTATGAGATTTATTTTTCATAAGTGAGATGAAACATGTCTTTTGATAATACGGAGCAACGCTTAGCAGCCCGCCTTGCAGAATTACGGATGAAGCAGGGTTGGTCACTTGATGAACTCTCAACCGCCACCGGCATTAGCCGGCCCACATTATCGCGTATTGAGCGTGCTGAAACCAGCCCAACGGCTGCCCTGCTTAATCGTTTGTGTGTGGCTTACAGTCTGACCATGTCGCGCCTGCTGAGCGAAGTGGAAGCGGAAAGCGATCTCCTGATCCCTCGCGAACGCCAGCCGATCTGGAACGACGAAGCCAGTGGATTTAGCCGCCGCAATGTCTCACCGCCCGCCCATAATTTCCGCTGTGAGCTGATCGAAGGCACACTGCGGCCCGGCGCGCGCGTCGAATACGACGCGCCACCGCTACAGGGCATGGAACAACATATCTGGATGCAACAGGGACAGCTGACGATAACCATGGGCGCGCAGAGCTGGACCTTAGCACCCGGCGACAGCCTGCGTTTTCATCTTAGCGGCGCGTCCGCTTTTCAGGCACATCTTACTGAAGGTGCCCGCTACTTACTGGTGGTCTGCAAATCATGATGACGTATCAACAACTCAGCGCCGCTGAGGCACAACAGGTTTTACCCGAACTGGCCCAGGTCTTACAGGCCTGTGTGGCCGAGGGTGCCAGCATCGGTTTTATCGATCCTGAAAACATCAGCGTGATGACCCTTTTTTGGCAAAATCAGCTTGCCGCGCTGGAAAAAGGCCAGAGTGAACTGCTGGTTGCCCGCCAGCATGGCCGGGTGGTGGGCACCGTGATGCTCAATGACAGCGCCATGCCCAATGGAAGCCATAGGGCCGAAGTCAGTAAGCTGCTCGTGCATCCGCAGGCGCGGCGGCAGGGGATAGCGCGCAGGTTAATGCAGCAGGCAGAACAGCGGGCGCATCAGAAGGGAAAACGCCTGCTGGTGCTGGACACCCGATCCGGGGACGTGGCAAGCGATCTTTATCGCGCGCTGCACTGGCAGGTTGCGGGTGAAATTCCTGCCTATGCGCAGTCTATTGAGGGAAAACTGGACGCGACCACAGTGATGTTTAAGGTGCTGGATTCGCACGGCGGCTGAAGTACAGGCCTTCGGGCCGCCGCCTTATCCCTGCGCAACACGCGACAACGCGCCACGGCGGCTGTGGCCTGCTGTTGACCCGACAGCACGAGCAGGCCTTTTCTGAAGCCAGCACGAAAAAACAGACCCGAAAGCTGACGTCACTGCGATACTGTGTAAAAATACAGGCCATCGAGTAAAGCGGTAATCTTAACATGGCCCTGACAGCAGCATTAAAAAGCCAGATCGCACAGTGGTATAAAGCGCTGCAGCAACAGGTGCCAGACTTTATTCCCCGTCCTGCCCAGCGGCAGATGATCGCGGAGGTCGCGAAATGTCTGTCGGGTGATGACGGTCGCCACCTGGCTGTAGAAGCGCCGACTGGCGTGGGCAAAACCCTTTCGTATCTTATTCCTGGCATCGCCGTCAGCCGCGCGGAAGAGAAGCGGCTGGTGATCAGCACGGCCAACGTCGCCTTGCAGGATCAGATCTTCAGCAAAGATTTGCCATTGCTTAAAAAAATCATTCCGGATCTCACCTTTACTGCTGCCTTTGGACGCGGGCGCTATGTGTGTCCGCGCAATCTGGCCGCGCTGGTCGCAGACGATAATCAGCAGGCCGATTTGCTGTTCTACCTGGATGACGAAGCGGTCAGCAGCACCAAAGAAGAGCAGATCCAGTGCGGACGGCTGCAAAAGTCACTGGATCGCTATCAGTGGGATGGCCTGCGCGATCACAGCGAGGAGAACGTCAGCGACAGCCTGTGGCAGCGTCTGTCTACTGACAAAGCCAGTTGCCTTGGCGTGCATTGCCGCTGGTACCGCGAATGTCCGTTTTTCGTTGCCCGGCGGGAAATCGAGCAGGTCGATGTGGTGGTAGCCAACCACGCGCTGGTGATGGCGGCCATGGAAAACGAATCGGTGCTGCCCCCGGCCAAAAATCTGATGCTGGTGCTGGATGAAGGGCATCACCTGCCTGAAGTGGCGCGTGATGCACTGGAGATGAGCGCCGATATCACGCCCGGCTGGACCAGCCTGCAGCTCGATCTGTTTGTGAAGCTGGTGGAGGCGATTATGAGCCAGATGCGGCCCAAATCACCCCCGCCGTTGGCTAATCCCGAACGTCTTAAAGCCCACTGTGATGAACTGCGCGAACGCCTTGCCACCATAAGTGAGGCATTAAGCCCATTGCTTCCGCCGCACAATCAGCCCGGCGAGTTTCGTTTCGTGTTGGGCACCTTACCTGACGAGCTGCTGGCGCTGTGCGCCCGGCTGTTCAAGCTGAGCGACGGGCTACGTGGGCTCAGCGAAGGGTTGATTAACGCCTTGAGTGAACAAACCGGAAGCGTCGATCTCGTGCGTCTGCACCGCAATTTATTGCAGCTCAACCGCCACTTTGGCTGGTTTGAATCAGTCAGCAAGCTGTGGCGACTGGCTGCGATGGAAAAAGCCTCTGGTGCGCCCGTTTCAAAATGGATAACCCGTGAACTGCGCGACGGTCAGGCACACCTGTTCTTCCACTGCGCGGGAATTCGCGTCTGCGATCAGCTGGAAAAAATGCTGTGGCGCAAGATTCCTCACGTTGTCGTGACCTCCGCGACCTTGCGCTCATTGAACAGCTTTAGCCGCCTGCAGGAAATGTCGGGGTTGAATGAAAAGGCGGGCGACCGTTTTGTGGCACTGGCGTCGCCGTTCAGCCACGTCGATCAGGGCAAGCTGGTGATCCCGCAGATGCGCTACGAACCGTTGATGGCGAATGAGGCTGAGCACATCGCGGAGATGGCGGCCTTTTTCCGCCAGCAAATGCAGACAGAAAAGCATAAAGGCGTGCTGGTGTTATTTGCCAGCGGGCGCGCCATGCAACAGTTTGTCGAGGCGCTGCCAGAATTACGACTGATGATGCTGGTGCAGGGCGATCAGCCCCGCAGTCGCCTGATCGCCCTGCACCGCAAACGGGTAGAGCAGGGCGATACCAGTATTCTCATCGGCCTGCAGTCGTTTGCGGAAGGGCTGGATTTAAAAGGTGAGCTGCTCAGTCAGGTACATATCCATAAAATTGCTTTTCCGCCCATAGACAGTCCGGTAATTTTAACCGAGGGCGAATGGCTGAAGAGCCTCAGGCGTTATCCGTTTGAGGTACAGAGCTTACCCAGCGCCTCTTTTACGCTGATTCAGCAGGTCGGGCGTTTGATCCGCAGCCATCAGTGTTTTGGCGAGATTGTTATTTACGATCGCCGCCTGTTGAGTAAAGCTTACGGCAGTCGGCTGCTGGCGGCGCTGCCGGTGTTTTCAATTGAGCAGCCGGTCACGCCTGAACCCGAGGCCAGAAACACCAAACCCAATCCCGGCACGCGCAAACCGCGTGCGAAGCGGCGTTAAGTCGTTGCCACTGAGCGGAAATGCGTGATGGAACTGAATAAAATTATCAAAGAAGTCGGGCGCGGTAAGAACCATGCTCGCGATATCGATTTCGACAGTGCCCTGGCACTCTACGGCGCAATGCTGGACGGCGAGGTGCCGGATCTTGAAATGGGCAGTATTTTAATCGCCCTGCGAATCAAAGGTGAAGGCGAAGCAGAAATGCGCGGCTTCTATCAGGCGATGCAGTCGCGTGTGATGCGCCTGCAGGCGCCGAGCGGTCGTCCCATGCCTGTGGTCATTCCCAGCTATAACGGTGCGCGCCGTCAGGGAAATTTAACCCCATTACTGGCGCAGGTGCTTAACAGGCTCGGTCTGCCCGTGCTGGTTCACGGCGTCAGTGACGATGCCACGCGCGTGACCAGCGAAGCGGTCTTTGCCGCGCTGGGGATCGTGCCGGTCACTACGGCCGAACAGGCACAGGCAAAGCTCGACAGGGGTGAGCTGGCCTTTATTACCATCGATCACCTCTGCCCACCCATGGCAAAACAGCTGTCGTTACGCTGGCGCATGGGCGTGCGTAACAGCGCCCACACGCTGGCGAAGCTGGCCACGCCGTTTGGTGAGCGCGAGGCCCTGCGCCTGTCAAGCGTATCCCACCCGGAGTATGTTCCACGGGTGGCGACCTTTTTTAGCGCTATCGATGCCCCCGCGATTCTGCTGAACGGGACCGAAGGTGAGGTTTATGCCAATCCGCAGCGCTGCCCGGCCATCAGCTATGTGGGCGGTGCAGCACAGCAGGCGGAGGTCTGGGTAGAGAGACAGCCGGAGGTAGCGGTGCCGCTGCCCGCCGACAAGTCGGCCGCCGAGACAGCGCGGTGGACGGAAGAGGTGCTGAATCACCAGCGCCCTCTACCAGAGGCGCTGCGACTGCAAATTGCCTGCTGCCTGCGCGCAAGCGGTCAGTGCGCCTCGCGGGAAGCCGGCCTTGAGAAACTGGCGGCGGCCGGTTTTTAACGGTGAGCCTGTGGCAGGGCGTGCTCAACCAGGTTTTGCCAGAAGCGGATACCGGTGGGGATGAGCGCATCGTTGAAATCGTAGTGAGCATTATGTAAGGGGGCGGATGGGGTTGCACCATCTGCACCGAGCCAGAAATAGGCCCCCGGGCAGGCTTCCAGCATGCAGGCGAAATCTTCAGAGGCCATAGAGGGATTCACCTGCCACCGCACCTGCTCTTCCCCCAGCGTACTGACGGCAACGTCGTGAACCTGCCGGGCCGGGCCTGTATGGTTGGTTGTCACCGGGTAGCCAGGTAGCCAGCGAATCGCGCCGCAGACGCCAAAGGGTTTCGGCAGCGTAGTGACAAAATCATCAATAAGCGCATGAACCCGTTTGCGCACATCGTCTTGCAGGCAGCGCACGGTGCCGCGCAGAACGATCTGTTCGGGAATCACGTTAATTGCCTCACCACCCTGAATCTGCGTGACGCTCACCACGGCTGAGGAAAGGGGAGAAAGGCGACGTGAGGGGATCGTTTGCAGGGCCAGAATCAGTTCAGCTGCCACCACCATCGGGTCGGCACCGCTTTCCGGCATGGCCGCGTGGCAGCTTTTACCGCTCAGCGTAATTTCAAACGCATCCAGTGAGGCCATCATCGCACCGGCGTTAACCGCCAGCGATCCCAGCGGCAGGCCGGGCCAGTTGTGCATCGCATAGACAGCATCCATGGGGAAACGGGTAAATAATCCCTCTTCCACCATTTTCCGGGCGCCGCCGAGGTTTTCTTCCGCAGGCTGAAAAATAAAATGCACCGTGCCGCTGAACTGACGCGTGGCGGCAAGCTGTCTGGCGGCCGCCAGTAAAATCGCCGTGTGGCCATCATGGCCGCAGGCGTGCATCACACCAGGTTTACTGGAGCGCCAGGCGGTTTCGCCTTTTTCATTGATGGGCAGCGCGTCCATATCGGCACGCAGGCCGATGACCGGTCCGCTTCCATTTTTCAGGGTGCCAACCACGCCCGTCCCGGCAAGACCACGAAATACCTGCAGGCCCGCCTGCTCAAGTTCATGCGCAACCTTATCGCTGGTCCGATGTTCCTCATAGCCGAGTTCGGGTTCGCGATGAAACTGGTGGCGCCAGCGCAGCGCATCATCAAGCAGGTCAGAGGAAAGAGTCATGCAATGTCGCGCTCCATATCATTCAGGAAGCTTCACTTTAGAGGCCGGGCGAGAGCGCGTCTATCGCCAGGCGCGATAAAATAGCGAATGGGCTAAATCAAAATGGAATAAGTAATAAACAAGCGTGCAACCGTATCGCCTGTTATGCCGACTCACGCTTAATTAAATGGAAGCCGATATCAATAATGCTTTCTGCGCAGGGACGCTGTTCAATCCGATCGGCCAGCAGCGTAGCGGCACGTTGACCTATAGCGACCCGATCGACGCTGACCGTGGTGAGGGCAGGGCGATTGCTGGCAGCAAAATCCAGATCGCCAAAGCCCATCACCGCAATATCTTCAGGCACGCGCAGGCCACGGCTTTCTGCCTCCATAATCGCACCCTGTGCCAGCGTGTCTGAACTGCAGACGATGACGTCATACTCACCCTGATCGAAGAGCTGCGTTAAACCGGCGCGTCCGGATGCCAGAGAGGCGGGGAGCGCCGCGTCTGCCTGTGGGATTGCGTCAATTCCTTGCTGGCTGAAGACGTCACATAATCCCTGTTTACGCTGTCCGGCACGTTTGTCTGACGTCCACACCAGGCCGGGCCGACGGAAGCCTTGTTCAAGCAGGTATTCTGCCGTGGCCTGACCGACGCGTTGATGCGAGAATCCCACCAGCATATCGAGCGGCGTTGGCGTCAGATCCCAGATTTCAACGACCGGTATCGCGGCATTCAGGATCACCTTTTTAAGGGCGGCCGAATGATGGATCCCGGTCAGAACAATCCCGTCCGGACGTCGTGACAGCAGTGTTGCCACCAGTTCGGCTTCAGTATCAGTGCGATAGCCCGCCACGCTCAGCAGGATATGATAACCCCGCAAGCCCAGCTCATCACTCAACGACTGAATGGTATCCACGAACATGTTGTTGTTGATTTGCGGCACCACGACAGCGATGAGCTTACTGCGCCTTGAAGCCAGGCTTCCCGCCAGCGCATTAGGAATGTATCCCGTCACCCGCACCGCCTCCATGACTCTTTCTGCCGTTTTAGGCCGCACTAACTGCGGGGCATTCAGCACGCGGCTGACGGTCATCGGTGACAGTCCGGCATGGCGGGCGACATCTTCAAGCGTGGGCGCATGGGTCGGTTTCGAACTTTTCACGGCAATCCATTTCACGGTGACGGCGGTATTCGCACTGGCATTATTCTTCATGTTCCTGAGCATTTCCAGCCGGTGCGTTACGCATTAAGCAGTATGCGCTGACATGACTAAAAAAATTCGCGATAGATGTTAACGCAATCATTATGTTGTTTAACACGAAGAAAAAGTCATAAATGCGATCTCGCTGGCAGCATGGCTCCCTTTATGCAAGGTAAATGTGATCTGTTGTTCAAAATAAACACAACGCGGTTTTCTGCCGCAGGCCGGGATGTAAAGATAAAAATGTTATCGCAATCATTTTTAGACCACAGGAGATAACTATGTCTGTAAGCGCAAATTCTAATGCCGTGAGCTATGCCAAAACGGTAAACGCAAAAACGGCGGCTGACGTCGGTGATCGTATTGAATGGGTCAAACTCTCCCTGTCGATTTTACCCCTGGCCACGCCCGTCAGCGATGCCAAGGTGCTGACAGGGCGCCAAAAGCCGTTAACCGAAGTGGCCATTATCATTGCTGAAATTCGTAGCCGTGAGGGTTTTGAAGGGGTGGGATTCAGCTATTCCAAACGCGCTGGCGGGCAGGGCATTTACGCGCATGCTAAGGAGATTGCCGATAATCTGCTGGGGGAAGATCCAAACGATATTGATAAAATCTACACCAAACTGCTGTGGGCGGGCGCATCGGTAGGACGAAGCGGCATGGCGGTGCAGGCTATCTCTCCCATTGATATTGCGCTGTGGGATATGAAAGCGAAACGCGCCGGGCTGCCGTTGGCAAAACTGTTAGGTTCCCATCGTGATTCCGTACAGTGCTACAACACCTCGGGCGGCTTCCTGCATACACCGCTGGAGCAGGTATTAAAGAACGTGGTGATTTCACGTGAAAACGGCATCGGCGGGATCAAGTTGAAAGTGGGGCAGCCAAACTGTGCCGAAGACATTCGTCGCTTAACGGCAGTGCGTGAAGCGCTGGGCGACGATTTTCCGTTGATGGTTGATGCCAACCAACAGTGGGATCGTGAGACCGCTATCCGTATGGGCCGCAAAATGGAGCCGTTCAATCTGATCTGGATTGAAGAACCGCTGGATGCTTACGATGTGGAAGGCCATGCACAACTGGCCGCCGCGCTGGACACGCCCATTGCGACCGGTGAGATGCTCACCAGCTTCCGTGAGCATGAGCAACTGATTTTGGGCAACGCCAGTGATTTCGTTCAGCCGGATGCGCCGCGCGTGGGTGGCATTTCCCCTTTCCTGAAAATCATGGATCTGGCGGCGAAGCACGGTCGTAAGCTTGCGCCACATTTCGCCATGGAGGTTCACCTGCATCTGGCGGCGGCCTATCCGCTTGAGCCCTGGCTGGAGCATTTCGAATGGCTGAACCCGTTATTTAATGAGCAACTGGAATTACGTGACGGACGGATGTTTGTTTCAGATCGCCACGGACTTGGTTTTACGCTCAGCGAACAAGCACGAAGCTGGACTCAATTAACCTGTGAATTCGGCAAACGTCCCTAATCTTTTTGGCGGGAATCTCTCCCGCCACCTCTCCTTTTAAATCTCTCTCAACCCGATATCCAGGAGTGGGTGATGAATACAATAATAAAACGTACCAAGGTACGTTATTCTATTTTGCTATTTCTGTTTCTTGCCACCGTATTTAATTATGCCGATCGTGCGACGTTATCTGTCGTCGCGCCTTTTATGAGTCAGGAGTTGGGCTTTGATCCTGAAGCGATGGGGCTGGCCTTTTCGGCCTTTGGTATTGCCTATGTCATTATGCAATTACCCGGCGGCTGGTTACTGGACCGCTATGGTGCCCGCATGGTATACGGCTGTGCGCTGATTGGCTGGTCGCTGGTGACCATGCTGCAGGGCACGATTTATCTCTACGCCAGTCCGCTTATCGTTCTGGTGATTTTGCGTTTATTGATGGGGGCCATTGAAGCGCCAGCGTTTCCGGCAAACAGTCGGTTAAGTGTGCAGTGGTTTCCAAACAAAGAGCGGGGATTTGTGACGTCGATTTATCAGTCAGCACAATATATCTCGCTCGGAATTATTACGCCTTTGATGACAATTATTCTTCATAATTTAAGTTGGCACTATGTTTTTTATTATATCGGCGCGATTGGCGTTATTTTAGGGATCGTCTGGCTGTTTAAAGTCAGAGATCCCTTACAGCATCCCAAAGTAAATCAGGAGGAAATCGAGTATATTCGTGACGGCGGTGGAGAACCCGCATTAGGCAGTAAAAAGGCGCAAGAGAAAATTACACTGGCGCAGTTTAAAAGCGTGTGTATTAACCGCATGATGATTGGTGTCTACATTGGCCAGTTTTGTGTCACCTCAATTACCTGGTTCTTCCTGACCTGGTTCCCTACCTATCTCTATCAGGCCAAGGGCATGTCGATTCTGAAAGTGGGATTTATTGCCAGTATACCGGCCATCGCGGGTTTTGTGGGCGGCCTGTTGGGCGGCGTGTTTTCTGATGCGTTACTCAAACGCGGTTACAGCCTGACGGTTGCGCGTAAACTGCCCGTCATCTGTGGGATGCTGCTCTCCTGTGTCATTGTTATCGCCAATTACACGTCCTCGGAAATTGTGGTGGTTGCGGCCATGAGCGTTGCCTTTTTCGCCAAAGGTTTTGGCAATCTGGGCTGGTGTGTGCTGAGCGATACATCGCCGAAAGAGGTGTTGGGCATTGCCGGTGGCGTTTTCAACATGTGCGGCAATATGGCCAGTATCGTTACCCCGCTGGTGATCGGGATCATTCTGGCGAATACGCAATCATTTGATTATGCGATTTTATATGTGGGATCGATGGGGCTGCTCGGCCTGATTTCGTATCTCTTTATTGTCGGGCCTTTGGAACGGATTACGCTGACGTCCACGAAGCCTGAGTAAGCCTGTTGCGAGCATTTCGCGCCGCTGTTCCGGAACCGCACTCCCCGGAACAGCGTTTTTTACCGCATGACGCGACTCAATAAAATCGGCGTTGCGGGTTATTGCATCGGTAAGTTCAGACCGTGTTTTGTCGCACACTGCTGTGCCTGTTCGTATCCCGCATCGGCATGACGCATCACGCCGGTAGCAGGATCGTTCCACAGCACGCGGCCCAAGCGGGCATCAGCCGCTTCCGTGCCGTCGCACACAATCACCACGCCAGAATGCTGGGAGAAGCCCATGCCCACGCCACCACCATGATGCAGGCTCACCCAGGTCGCGCCGCCCGCCGTATTCAGCAGGGCGTTGAGCAGCGGCCAGTCGGATACCGCATCCGACCCATCTTTCATCGCTTCGGTTTCACGGTTTGGCGAGGCAACAGAGCCGCAGTCGAGGTGATCGCGACCGATCACAATCGGTGCTTTTAGCTCGCCGTTGCGTACCATTTCATTGAACGCGAGGGCCGCGAGATGGCGCTCACCCAATCCCAGCCAGCAGATACGCGCCGGTAAGCCCTGGAAGGCGATGCGTTCCTGCGCCATATCCAGCCAGCGATGCAGCGTTTTATGTTGCGGGAAAAGTTCTTTGAGTTTGGCATCCGTTTTATAGATATCTTCGGGGTCGCCAGACAGGGCAACCCAGCGGAACGGACCTTTACCTTCGCAAAACAGGGGACGGATATAGGCTGGCACAAAACCGGGAAAATCAAAGGCATTGCTGACGCCTTCATCCAGTGCGACCTGGCGAATGTTGTTGCCATAATCGACGGTAGGAATGCCCATATGACAGAAGTCGAGCATCGCCTGAACGTGGACGGCCATAGAGGCACGGGCAGCTTTCTCCACGGCTTTAGGATGTGTCTTGCGTTCCTGCTCCCAGCGTGAGACGTCCCAGTCAATGGGCAGATAGCCGTTAAGGGGATCGTGCGCCGAAGTCTGGTCGGTGACGATGTCAGGCTTAGGTCCACCCGCTTTGGCGCGCTTAACCAGCTCGGGCAGGATTTCCGCCGCGTTGCCCAGCAGGCCGACAGAAATGGCTTTCTTCGCTTTGGTCGCCTCATCAATCAAGGCCAGTGCTTCATCCAGCGAGGTGGCTTTGTAATCGACATAACGCGTGCGTAAACGAAAATCGATACGGGATTCCTGACACTCAATCGCCAGTACGCAGGCGCCCGCCAGCACGCCTGCCAAGGGTTGCGCACCACCCATGCCACCTAAACCGGCGGTCAGGATCCAGCGTCCGCTTAGATCATTGTTATAGTGCTGGCGTCCGGCCTCGACAAACGTCTCGTAGGTGCCCTGAACGATTCCCTGGGCGCCAATGTAAATCCATGAGCCGGCCGTCATCTGGCCATACATCATCAGCCCGGCTTTATCCAGTTCGTGGAAGTGATCCCAGTTAGCCCAGTGAGGAACCAGATTGGAGTTGGCCAGCAGGACGCGGGGGGCATCCGCATGGGTACGAAACACGCCGACGGGTTTGCCCGACTGGATCAGCAGGGTTTCGTCCGGCTGCAGGAGCTGCAGCGATCGTAAAATTTGCTCAAAACATTCCCAGTTGCGCGCGGCTTTACCAATACCGCCGTACACCACCAGATCTTCCGGACGTTCTGCCACGTCGGGATCCAGGTTGTTCTGAATCATGCGGTAAGCTGCTTCAATTAACCAGTTAGCGCAGTGCAGTTCATTTCCACGCGGCGCACGGATCTCGCGTGCTACCGCTTTAGACAGGGTTTCGCTCATGACGGATTCCTTATTTAACTGAATAGGTGCCCATGCTGGGTAGTAATGCGGTGAGTGCCTCTGGCCAGTCGCAGCGGCTTGCCCACTGACGCATCGCCTCAATGTCGGGTGCCAGCAGGCGGTCTTCTTCCAGGAAGGCAACGCGTTCGCGGATGCGGCCAAGGGCCTGCTCTATCGGTGCAGAACTTTGCAAGGGACGATGAAACTCAATGCCCTGGGCGGCGGCCATCGCTTCAATGCCCACCACGGCGGCGCTGTTAAAGCACATATCCCCCAGGCGGCGGGCGGCATAGGTGGCCATGGAAACGTGATCTTCCTGGTTAGCCGAGGTCGGTAAGCTGTCTACACTGCCGGGATGGGCCAGCGATTTATTTTCTGATGCCAGCGCCGCCGCAGTGACCTGGGCAATCATAAAGCCGGAGTTCACGCCGCCGTCGCGAACCAGGAAAGGTGGCAGTCCGGACAGGCCGGTATCCAGCAGCAGGGCCAGTCGACGTTCCGAGATAGCGCCCACTTCAGCCACGGCCAGCGCAATAATGTCGGCTGCAAAGGCGACCGGTTCAGCATGGAAGTTGCCGCCGGAGATCACATCGCCGGTTTCGCTGAAAACCAGCGGATTATCAGAGGCGGCGTTGGCTTCAATTTGCAGGACGCGCGCGGCATGAGAGAGGTTATCCAGGCAGGCGCCCATTACCTGAGGTACGCAGCGGATAGAATAGGGATCCTGTACCCGGCCACAGTGGGTATGTGAACCGAGGATTTCGCTTCCTTCAATCAGGCTGGTAATCGCGGCGGCCACGGCAATCTGCCCGTGCTGACCGCGCGCCTGATGGATACGGGCATCGAAGGGTTTTAACGAACCTTTGATCGCTTCTAACGACAGGGCGCCCGCCAGTAAACCTGCGGCAAACAGGTTTTCGGCTTCAAACAGGCCACGCAGCGCCAGCGCCGTGGAAACCTGGGTGCCATTAAGCAATGCCAGACCTTCTTTCGGGCCCAGAACAAAGGGCGTCAACCCGACTTTAGCCAGGCCTTCTGTCGCCGCAATAAGTTCCCCTTTGAACCTGACCTGACCTTCACCAAGCAGCATCAGCGACATATGCGCCAGCGGCGCCAGATCGCCCGAGGCACCCACCGATCCTTTTTCCGGAATGCACGGCATGATGCCGGCATTAAACAGGGCCAGCAGGGCATCGATCAGTTCGATGCGTACACCCGAATGGCCCCGCGAAAGGCTGATCACTTTGCTGGCGACGACCAGCCGCGTGACGTTATCAGGCAGTAAATTCCCTAACCCGACGCTGTGGGACAGCACCAGATTACGTTGCAGATCCGCCAGACGGCTGGCGGGGATCTGGGTTTGGGCCAGTTTGCCAAAACCGGTGTTAATGCCGTAAACCACGCTGCCGGAGGCGACGATCGCGTCAACGGTGCGTTGTGCCTCGGCGACGGCCTGGCGGGCGCCATCGTCGAGGCTGAGGGTAACGTTACCCTGGTAAATTGCGCGTAATGTCGCGAGATCAACATTACCTGGCACCAGGTGTAATACCTGAGTCGAACCTGACATAACCTGCTCCTGTCTATACAAGGGTTGGGTTGCCGCAGGGCATCTTTATTGACCCTGATCAACTGAATAACGCGAGTGAACCATAAGTGTCTATTCTTGTCTATACAAGTTGCAATCAGCGTGCCAAACCGATCACAAAATTGATCGGGCGTCAGGGCAGGGGGGAGCGAGCAACGACCGGTATTGCTGCACCTTTATCAGGCAGCAGGTGCACGGTTAAAGTGCTGAAACCGCGTCTGAATGTATATACATCCAACCCTGCAGGCAGTAAACTCTGCGCATTATCTGCGAAAGGAAAACGTTATGGCCGAGCATACGGCAATTGCACAACTGGCGGCGGCCATGAGCGATGAACCTGCGCCTATTTATCAACGGGTCAAGCAGGCTATCATCAGCCAGATTCGTGAAGGACACTGGAAAGCAAATCAGCGCGTGCCCTCCGAAAGCGAGCTGGTCAATGAACTAGGCGTGAGCCGGATGACCATCAATCGTGCATTACGCGAGCTGACCAGCGAAGGGTTTCTGGTGCGTATGCAGGGCGTAGGAACATTTGTTGCCGAAATGAAAGGCTATACGGCCATGCTCGAAGTGCATAACATCGCCGATGAAATTGTCCAGCGCGGTCACCAGCACAGCTGCAAAATTCTGATGATGGGTCAGAACAAAGCCGATCCCGAGCAGGCTTCGGTTCTGGGGCTGACCACCGGGCAAACGCTGTTTCATTCGCTGATTGTGCATTATGAAAACGAGTTGCCGGTGCAGCTTGAAGACCGACTGGTGAATCCGCAGCTGGCTCCGGACTATCTGACTCAGGATTACCATACGCTCACGCCTTATACCTATCTGATGCGGGCGGCGCCGTTAACGGCAGGTGAGCACATCGTTGAAGCGGTGATGCCCGATGCGCGTCAGCGTAAACATCTGGCGATCGATGAGCATGAGCCCTGTCTGCTTATCCGCCGCCAGACCTGGAGCGACAATAAAATCGTGACCTATGCGCGATTACTCTATCCGGGCTCGCGCTATAAGCTGCTGGGCCGCTTCAAAGGACACGGGTAAGGCGCACGAACAGCAGTCTTGCCTCCGGACTGGCTGGCGAGAGCAGGGTGGAGTGATCTACCCACCATGTCCCCTGCTGCGCCTCTAACCGCGCGTCATCCGCGATGCGCCATTCTCCGGCTAACACCCACGCTACGCCGTGCTCGCTGCAGACGGCTTGCGTAACGACGTCGGCCTGCGCCCGCCATGCGTCACGCCGCGTCATGACGTTAAAATCCTGACTGGCCTCTTTGCCTTCCAGACTGGCTTCAAGTGCCCATTCACCCGCGAAAGCCCAGGGAACTTCAGGCAGTAAGCGGTGCTCGCCTGCCGGACCGCGCAGCAGCACCGGGCTGCCGTTCAGCAGAGTAATCGTGCGATCTATGCCGTTGAACGTCGAAAACGGGCCGTCCTGAGCAATGGTCGCAATACTGGCTCGCCAGGCGAAATCGTCGGCATCAGGCGGAAAGCTGATAATCTCGCGTGTTTCGCCTCCGCCGTTGCGCCAGCGGCTAGCGGGTAAGTTTTCCAGAGAAAATAATGTTCTCATTGCAGCGCCGCCATTGCCTGGGCGAAGCGCGCCGCGCAGGCGTGTTCTTCGGCATGATGCCCGTCGTTAATGACCCGATTGCCCGCCACATACACGTCGCGAATCTGATCGCGCTGGCCCGCAAACAGCCAACGGTTAAGCAGGGCGTGGTCATTCACGCTGCCCAGCCAGGCCTGATCGCGCAGTACCAGCCAGTCGGCGCGCTGCCCCACGGCCAGTGAACCACTCCTGATCCCACAGGCCTGAGCGCCGCCTGCAGCTGCCTGCTGCCACAGCAGGTCGCCGACGGAAGGCTGGTGAGCCAGGGCGATACGGTTACGACGGCGGTCGCGCAGACGCTGAGCATATTCCAGCCAGCGCAGCTCTTCCTGAACGCTCAATGAGACATGGCTGTCAGAGCCGATGCCCCAGCGACCGCCCTGAGCGATATAGTCCACCGCCGGGAAAATGCCGTCGCCAAGATTGGCTTCGGTAGTCGGACACAACCCGGCAACCGCGCCGCTGGTGGCAAGGCGCGTCACCTCGCTGTTATCAAGATGTGTGGCATGGATCAGGCACCAGCGCGCGTCAACGTCAAAGCGGTTCATCAGCCAGCTCACCGGGCGCTCGCCGCTCCAGGCCAGGCTGTCGTTCACCTCTTTTTCCTGCTCGGCAACGTGGATGTGCACCGGTAACGACCGATCGCTGGCGGCTAACACTTCGTGCATTTGCACTTCGCTCACCGCACGCAGTGAGTGAAAGCACAGGCCTACGTTGTGCAATGGCTTGTCTTTCACCCACGCCTGCAGGCGTGCCTGCTGTTGCAGGTAGTTGTCGGTCTGCTGAATAAAGCGTTTCTGCCCGGCCACAGGCGGCTGCGCGCCAAACCCGCTGTAGCTGTAAAGCACCGGAAGCAGGGTCTGACCAATGCCTGCCGTCTCGGCGGCGGCAATCAACTGCTGCAGCATGGCATCATCGGCATAGGGCGCGCCGTTAACGTCATGATGCAGATAATGGAATTCTGCAACCTGGCAGTAGCCACCTTTTAACATATCGATGTACAGCAACGCGGCAATATCGCCCACCTGCTGGGGCGTCAGGCGCTGCACCATGCGATACATTAAGTCGCGCCAGGTCCAGAAGCTGTCTTGTGGATCGCCCGCCACTTCGGCCAGACCGGCCATGGCGCGCTGAAAAGCATGAGAGTGCAGATTTGCGATAGCGGGAATGACCTCGCCGGGTAAGCGACATGCCTGACGGTCATCACTGTTGGGCGTGATGGCCTCAATGATTCCGGCCGGACTGACGTGGATGCGTACCTGTTTGTACCAGCCGTCAGCCAGCAGTGCGCGGGGCGCAAAAAAAATTGCCATAGTTGATCCTCAAGGGATGTGGTTGTATATACATATACATACTTTAAAGTGGGCTGTAAACGGCGAGAGTAACGAGAGGCAGGAATGGCAGAAGAACTCCAGGTAGACAGTGTGTGGACCGGTGCTGATGTGGTGACCATGCGCGGTGGTCGCTACGCGATGATTGAGCAGGGGGCGCTGGCGGTGAAGGCAGACAAGCTGGTGTGGGTAGGCGCCGCCGCGGATATGCCTGCCTTTAGCGCACAAAAACATCATCAGTTACCGGGCGGGATTATCACGCCAGGGCTGGTCGATTGTCATACGCATCTGGTTTTTGGTGGGGATCGCAGTCAGGAATTTGAACAGCGTCTCAACGGGGTCAGTTATGCCGACATAGCGGCACAGGGCGGGGGGATCCTCTCTACCGTTCGGGCTACGCGCGCGGCCAGCGAGCAGGCACTGGTTTCATCGGCCCGCTGGCGACTGAATCGTTTACTGGCTGAAGGCGTGACGACTGTCGAGATCAAATCCGGTTACGGGCTGGACGAAGAGAGCGAATTACGTATGCTGCGCGCCATCCGCCAACTGGGTAAAGAGGTGGCTGCGGATGTGCAGGCAACCTGCCTTGCTGCGCACGCTTTTCCGCCCGAATTTAAACAGGATCCCGAGGGCTGGATAGCGATTATCTGCGAACGCCTGCTGCCTCAGGTCAAAGCCGAAGGGCTGGCTGACGCGGTTGATGCTTTCTGTGAACATCTGGCCTTTTCTCCTCAGCAGGTGGCCCGGGTGTTTGAGCGGGCAAAGGCGCTGGGGCTGCCGGTAAAACTTCATGCAGAGCAGTTGTCTGCGCTGGGTGGTGCGGCGCTGGCAGCACGCCATGACGCGCTCTCAGCCGATCACCTGGAATATGCTACCGAGCAGGATGTCCAGGCGATGGCCGGGCACGGCACGGTCGCGGTACTGCTGCCTGGCGCATTTTACCTGTTACGGGAAACGCAGCGCCCACCTGTGGCTCTGTTTCGCCGCTATGGCGTGCCCATGGCGCTGGCGAGTGATGCCAACCCTGGTACCTCTCCGGCCCTGTCACTGCGGTTAATGCTCAATATGGGCTGCACGCTGTTTGGCATGACGCCGGAAGAGGCGCTGGCCGGCGTCACCCTGTGGGGCGCGAAGGCGCTAGGGCTGGAAGCCAGCCACGGCTCGCTTGAGGCTGGCAAAGTTGCCAGTTTTGTCCACTGGCCGCTGGCTCGCCCGGCGGAACTGGTTTACTGGCTGGGCGGTGAACTGCCCTGTACGGTCATCTATCGCGGAGAAGCACAATGACACCTTTTCATTTCACCCAGGGCAATATTCCCCTACTGGTCAGTATCCCTCATGCCGGTACGCTGTTGACACCGGAAGTGGAGGAGGGACTCAGCGAGGCCGCCCGCAACTTACCTGACACCGACTGGCACCTGCCACAACTTTATGATTTTCTGCGTGATATGGGAGCGAGCATTATCATCGGTCGCTACTCACGATTTGTTATCGATCTGAATCGCCCGTCGGATAATCAACCGCTCTATACCACGGCCACGACCGGCCTGTTCCCCGAAACCCTGTTTGACGGCACGCCGACTTTTATCGAGGGCAAAACGCCCACGGATGCGCAGCGCCAGGGCTACATCAACGCTATCTGGCAACCTTACCATCAGCAGATTCAGCAGACGCTGGCGCAAATGAAAGCGGAGTTTGGTTACGCTTTGCTGTTTGATGCGCACTCTATTGCCAGTGAAATTCCCCGTCTGTTTGAGGGGCGGTTGCCGGATCTCAATATTGGTACCAACGATGGGGCGAGCTGCAGCAGTGCCGTGATTAACGGACTCACCTCGGTGTGCCGCGCGCAGGATCGCTACAGCTGGGTGGTGAACGGCCGTTTCAAAGGTGGTTATATCACGCGTGCTTACGGGCAGCCGCAGCAGCAGGTTCAGGCTGTGCAGCTGGAGCTGTCGCAAATTAACTATATGGATGAAACGCCGCCGTTTACCTGGCATGAAGCGCGGGCTGCGCAGTTGAAGAAGGTGTTAAAGCCGCTGCTGCATAGCTTTCTCGAACAGGGAAAAACGGGCTGAGGCGTAACCCAATCACCGCGGCCCGGCTGGCGGTTTTGGCCGGCGCAGAATAACGGACCTGATGGGCTTCGGCCACTTAGCGCCCGTTGGCACAATAGCACACAGCCGGGCGCCACGCTGGGTCCCGGCTGCCTCCTTTTACCGCATAGCGCACGACTTTCTCCCACGACTCTCAGCATCTTTTCGCCTGTTCAGGCAAGGCATTTACAGGTGCGCGCCAGGCATGAAGAGGCTGAGCGATGATGTTCGCCAGACCAGTGAGAGGGGCTAAATGCAGGGCGCTTATCCGTGATCCCCGCCAGGCGATAACATAATCGGTTGCCGATCTGTTTCTGTCCGCCGCAGCACTGCGCGCAAGTTTGCGCTGAATGTGTGCAGTGCTGCACCTGAAACGGGCATTGGCCTGGTAAGAGCACTTTCACCGGGCAATGGGGCGGCGGTTGCCGAGCGTCCTGAACTGGCACGACCTTTGCTAGGTTGTATGTACAAGTTAGCTCTGTTCGATATCCCGTTGCTATTTATCGTGTCTGGCTCACAAAACGATCAAGCCGACAATGAATTCGACAATGTTAGCTTGTATATACATGATTCATCATCTTGTAAGCTTTTTGTTAAAACAACACTGACACTCTTAAAACGCATTTTCATCCAGGAGAAGCCGTATGAAGCACCCCGAAGCGTTTCGCCGTTTTTGCCTTACGACCCTGTTTTCCAGCCTGCTGCTCAGCACCGTTGCGGTGCAGGCGAAAGAGTGGAAATCGATCACGATAGCGACGGAAGGCAGCTATGAACCCTGGAACCTGACGCTGCCCGGCGGCAAACTCGGGGGATTTGAGCCGGAACTCATGGCCAACCTGTGCAAGCGCATGGGCATGGAATGCAAACTGGTTGTCCAGAACTGGGATGGCATGATTGCCGGGCTGAATGCGGGTAAATACGACGTGATCATGGACGCCATTGTGATCACGCCAGAGCGAAAAAAAGTGGTCAGTTTTACGCTTCCCTATGCCTCTACGCCAGCCACCTTTATTGCCGTAAAAGGGACGCTGCTCCCCCCGGGCAAGGGCGTGACGAAGTTGCATGATGATGAAAAAGAGATTGAAGCCGCACTGGCACCGATAAAGGCGGCCCTGAAAGGAAAAACCATCGGTATTGCCTCCGGCACGGTATACACGCCTTTTATCGATAAATATTTCAAAGGCGTGGCCGACATACGCGAATACACCACCTCTGCCGATGCCATTCTGGATTTACAGGCTGGACGTATTGATGCGGTGTTTGACGATGTGACCTTTGCTAAATCAATGCTGACGCGCAAAGACAACAGCAACCTGGCCTTCAGCGGTCCGCAACTGGGCGGCCCGATCTGGGGCGAAGGTGAAGCCATGGGCGTGCGGATGGCAGACGGCGATCTGAAAGCAAAACTGGACGATGCCATTAAGGCCGCGCTGGCTGACGGCACCGTAAAAGAGCTCAGCGAGAAATGGTTTAAAACTGACGTTACGCCATAAGTGAGGTCGAGCATGATAAGCCTGCTGGGTTTTGGCGCAGATGGCTGGGGGCGGCTGATAGTGAGCGCAACGCTTACTACATTGCTGTTGTCGCTGGTCGCGCTGATGGTAGGAGCCGTCGTGGGCTCAGGCATCGCCGCGGCGAAATTGTCTTCTCACCGTCCCTTACGCTGGTTGGGTGAGGGCTATTCGGTGATTTTTCGCGGCATCCCGGAGCTACTGGTGATCTACCTGTTTTACTTTGGTGGTTCAGGCCTGATCACCCAGATCGGTCAAATATTTGGTGCGCAGGGATTTATCGAGGCGCCGCCTTTTCTGATCGGCGCGCTGGCGATCGGGCTGATTTCGGGCTCCTACCAGGCTGAAGTTTATCGTGCTGCCCGGCTGGCGCTGTCCCGGGGCGAAGTGGAAGCGGCGGTGGCAACAGGCATGTCGCGCTGGCGAATTCGTCAGCGCATCCTGCTGCCTCAGGTGGCGCGCTACGCGCTGCCTGGCCTGTCCAATGTCTGGCAGATGAGCCTGAAAGACTCTGCGTTGGTTTCGGTCACCGGCATCGTGGAGCTGATGCGCGCCAGTCAGGTCGCGGCGGGTTCTACGCGGGACTACTTCACCTTTTATCTGATCGGCGGCGGATGCTATCTGTTGTTAACTGTGCTGTCGAATCGGGCTTTTCTGCGCGTGGAAGCTCGTCTGGGCCGCGCCTGGCAGAGCCGAACGGCGGCACAGCATTAAGGAACCGCACCATGATCGATTTTGCCTTTCTTGCTGATACTTTCCTGAAGTTAAGCGCCGCCCTGCCGGTTACGCTCGGCCTGTTTATCAGTTCATTCCTGTGCGGCGGCGTGCTGGCGGTGGGCATTCTGGCGCTGCGCATGAGCCGCTGGCGCATACTGAGCAGTTTTGCCCGTGGCTATATTCTGGTGTTTCGCGGTTCTCCCCTGATGATCCAGCTGTTTTTAATCTATTACGGCCTGGGCCAGTTTGGCGTGATTCGCCACAGTTTTGTCTGGCCGTTTTTACGTGAGCCATTCAGCTGTGCCGTGCTGGCGCTGTCCCTGTGCACCGCTGCCTATACGGCAGAAATCCTGCGTGGTGCGTTGCTGGCGGTGCCCGCCGGGCAGGTGGAAGCCGGTATGGCGTGCGGTATGTCGCGCTGGCTGCTGCTGCGGCGCATTATTGCGCCCGTGATGTTGCGCTATGCCTTGCCGGCCTATTCAACCGAAGCCATTTTGCTGGTGAAGTCCACCGCACTCGCCAGCCTGGTTACCGTGTGGGATGTCACGGGCGTCGCGCAGCAGATTATCCAGCGTACCTACCGCACGATGGAAGTGTTTCTGTGTGCCGCCGCCATTTACCTGATCCTCAATTTCATCATCGTGCAGCTGTATGCCCTGCTTGAGCGTCGACTGACGCCGGTTCATCAGCCCGCAAAGAAGCCGCTAGCGGCCATTAAACCCGTCCCTGGGGGAGATTAAGATGCAGGATTCATCCGCCGTAACGCTGTCCGCCAGCGATATCCATAAATCATTTGGCGCCATGGAAGTGCTGAAAGGCATTTCATTACAGGCCCACAAAGGTGACGTCATTTCGATCCTCGGTGCCAGCGGCTCGGGCAAAAGTACCTTGCTGCGCTGTATTAACCTGCTGGAAACACCCGATTCCGGCGTGGTAAGCGTCGGCGGGGAAACCATTGAGATGAAACGCCATGCCCGCGGGCATCAACTGGCCGCGAATCCCAAACAGGTGGAACGTTTGCGCTCACGCCTGGGGATGGTTTTTCAGAGCTTCAATCTCTGGTCCCATATGACCGTGCTGCAAAACGTCATTGAAGGGCCGCAATATGTTCTGAAACGCGATAAGAAAACCTGTATTGCGCAGGCAGAACAGCTGCTGGACCGGGTCGGACTTTTGAATCGCAAAGGTTTTTATCCGGCCCAGTTGTCGGGTGGTCAACAGCAGCGCGTCGCCATTGCCCGTGCGCTAGCCATGGACCCGGAGGTGATGTTATTTGATGAGCCCACCTCGGCACTTGATCCTGAACTGGTCGGCGAAGTGCTGAAGGTCATGCGCAGTCTGGCAGAAGAGGGGCGCACCATGTTAGTGGTGACGCATGAAATGGGGTTTGCCCGCCACGTATCAAACCGGGTGATATTTATGCATCAAGGCACCATTGACTGTCAGGGAACGCCGGATGACATGTTCGGTGAGGGCGGCTCGGCGCGCTTCAGGCAGTTTATCTCCAGCCACCATGCAGCGGAGTCTGTGTAATGAGTCGCGTTGTTGTCTGGGGAGACGCGCCGGTAGCCTGGCAGGAGGTGGTTGAGGTCGCCCGCCACGATGCCGAGCTGGTGCTGAGCGAGAGTGCCTGGCAGCGCATTGCCCGGGGGCGAGAAATCGTAACGAATATCGTTGCGAGTGGTCAGATCGCCTATGGCATCAACACGGGGCTGGGGGCGCTGTGCAATATTATGCTGGCGGAAGAAGAGCTGAGTCAGCTGTCGCGTAACACCTTGTTAAGTCATGCCTGTGGCGTGGGGCCGCTGCTGGCAAAACATGAGGTGCGCGCTATCTTATGCACCGCAATAGCGAACTACAGTCACGGGAAATCCGGCGTGTCGGTCGAACTGGTTCGGCGCCTGTTGGTGCTGCTTAACCAGCACATTACGCCTCAGGTGCCTTCGCAGGGATCGGTAGGGTATTTGACGCACATGGCGCATATCAGCCTGACGCTGATTGGCGTGGGCGAGGCGGAATTTGATGGGCAGATTGTGCCTGCCTGTGAGGCGCTGGCGCGGACCGGACTCACGCCCTATCGACCCGGCGCAAAAGAGGGGCTTAGCCTGGTAAACGGTACGCCGTGCATGACCGGACTGGCCTGCCTGGCGCTGGATGATGCCCGCCGTTTGCTGGACTGGGCAGACGTTACCGGAGCCATGAGTTTTGAAGCCTTGCGTGGGCAGCTGGTTGCCTTTGACGAAGAGGTGTTGTCCCTTAAAGCCAGCCCGGGTATCCAGCGCAGCGGCGAGCGGTTACGGCGTTTACTGGGCGACAGCCCGCTATTGAAGATAAGCAGCGGCATCCGGACCCAGGATGCATTGAGCCTGCGATCCATGCCGCAGGTGCACGGTGCCTGCCGCGATCAGTTTGCACATGCCGAGCGTCAGATTGAAACGGAACTCAACGCCTGTACCGATAATCCACTGGTAATGGGCACACCGCAGGCCTGGCGCGTGGTCTCACAAGCGCATCCACACGGTGAATCGGTCGCGATGGCCTGCGACCTGCTGGCCATTGCCCTGGCGGAACTGGGGAGCATTGCCGAACGGCGTCTGGATCGTCTGGTCAACCCGTTGGTCAGCGGCTTACCGCCTTTCCTGGTCGGCCAGCCCGGCGTCAACTCCGGCATGATGATTGCGCAATACGTGGCGGCTTCGCTCTGTGCTGAGAATCGCCAGTTGGCTCAGCCGGCGGTGCTGGATAACTACATCACCTCCGGGCTACAGGAAGACCACCTCAGTCTGGGAACCGGTGCGGCATTAAAATTGCTGAAAACCGTGAGTAACGTCTATTACATTCTCGCCATTGAATACCTGCTGGCGGCCCAGGCGCTGGAGTTCCACGGTGAGGCGCAACTGGCAAGTGGAACCCTTCGCGCCTGGCGACGTCTGCGTCAGATTGTACCCTGCTGGCAAGAGGATCGCTGGCTGGCACCGGAGATTGCCCGCGCGGTGCAGGTCCTTCGAACCCAGATGCCGGAGGTGCTCTGAGATTTATCCCCGCCGCGCATCCGGACGCACCAGGTCAAACCGCTGCGCCTCAGTGATCCCGTAATAGGCACTGGGGCCGCCCGCGCGCAGAATCGGTTCGGCTTTTGCCGTCTGATAAATCCCGTTTTCCAGTAGCCTTTCGTCAATGTGGATAGCGACGGCTTCGCCTAACACCAGCCAGCTGTCGATGGCTTTTCCCTGCGCATCCTGCAACTGAATCAGCTGCGTGAGTTTACATTCAAAATTCACCGGGCTTTCCTGCACCAGACTGGCGTTAACCTGAGAGGCGGCCAGGGGCGTTAAACCGGCAAGGGCAAACTCGTCCTGATCGGCGGGCGCAGAAATCGAACTTTCATTCATGGCCTCAGCCAGCGGACGGGTCGCCAGATTCCAGACAAATTCTTTGGTTTCAGCAATATTCTGCACACTGTCTTTCCAGCCGCTACTGGCAAAACCAATGATCGGCGGCAGGTAATTGAAACAGTTGAAAAAGCTGTAAGGGGCAAGATTACGTATGCCTTTGGCGCTGGTGGAGCTTATCCAGCCGATGGGGCGCGGGCCGATAATCGCATTGAGTGGATCGTGCGGCAGACCGTGTCCGGCGCGTGGCTGGTATGAATAACGTTTGTTCATGGTTGTCTCCCTGTAAAAGCTGATTCAAGCGTAGTGGGTAAATGGCTGTTGGCGGGGCAAATCTGTAAAAAAGGTCTCGATCAGGTACCGGATTATTCCTGAATAATAACAGCCGTTACTTTCTGTGCTAACGGATGAATTTTTATTTATATCAGTTAGTTAAGTGTTGTTTTTCGATTTTACTGCTGAAAACAGATGGTGCAAAAGTAAACGAAAAGTAAACGATTGCATTTTATACATTTTGTGCTAACAAAGTTTCGTATTTGTTTAACGAATTAGGTGCACTATACAACCTCATCAATTGTTCTCGTGGTCGATATGAAAAAAATTCTTGTTACAGGATCTTCTGGATTCGTTGGTGGTGCAGTTGTGGCAGAATTGCTGATGCGCCAGGATGTTGAGTTGCTGCTGCTTGTCAGAGCCAGCGATGCTAACCAGGGACTGGAGAGGGTTAAAGAAAATTTAACCAAGTTTTCATGTTCGGCACAGGCGATTCAACGCCTGACCGCAGATCATATTCTGGTCGGCGATCTCCTTGCACCCGAACTTTTTCTGGGTGATGCGCGTATCGATCAGGTCAGCCACGTTATCAACTGCGCAGCGATTGCGTCATTTGGTGAAAATAACGATATCTGGCGCGTCAACGTCGAAGGCACCTTTAAGCTGGCTGCCAGAATGGCTGGGCTGCCAGAATTCGTAAAATTTGTTCACGTGGGCACGGCAATGTCTTCCGCGCCGGATCAGGGTGAAGTCGTCAAAGAGGACCTGGTGCTGTCGTCACGTGAAGATCACATTGTCGATTACACCTATTCCAAATCTTATATCGAAAACAAGATCAAGCAGGAGTTACCGCACCTGCCGCTGGTCATTGCCCGTCCGTCCATCGTTGTTGGCCATTCTCAGGAAGGTTGTACGCCGTCAGGCAGCATTTTCTGGGTATTTAAAATGGTGATGAAGCTGGAGAAATTCCTCTGCTCGCTTGATGATCGTGTCGATGTTATCCCGGTGGACTACTGTGCAAAATCCCTGGTATTCCTGATGGATCACGGCTGCACCAAAGAGATGGTCTACCATATTTCTGCCGGTGAGCGCAGCAGCAACACCTTCTCTGAGATCGATTCGGCCTTTGCCACCGCAGAAAAAAGTGCACCGCTGGCACCTAACTATCTGCAAGTTGATTTCAGCGAAATCGTTAAAGAGCGTAAGAACTTTAAAAAGATTTACGGGCCTTGCAACGAACGCCTGATGCTGCGCGCGATGCGTCTGTACGGCGAGTTTGCCCGTCTGAATGTCGTGTTTTCTAATGATAAGTTGCTGCGTCTGGGAATGAGTTCGCCCCCGGGCTTTACCAGCTATATCGATCGTTGTGTAGAAACGACGAAAGGGATGCCCATCCAGGATTTAATGCGCGTCGATTTTAAATAATCCCGCATTCGTGAGTCGCGCCGCCAGCATGATGACTGGCGGCGCGCATTTTGCTCTCCGCTCATGCTTTTCCCTTCTTCTGCCTTTTATTCGCTTTGCCAAACACCCTAAACAGCGATTCGCCTGCATAACATCACCTGGCTTGCCCGCCATAAAGTCTGCTTTCAGCCGAGAATGCTGTTTATTTTCTGCCAGTCACAGCGTATTGTACGCGCGCCTGAAAACATGAGAGAAAGTATGAAAAAGTCTGCCAGCCCGTCGCTCTTCCACGCCCGAAACCGCCATCAGGGTGAATATGATTTTGCTGCCCTCACGGCGGCGCATCCACCGCTGGCAGCAAAGGTCCGGCCCAATGGTTATGGCGTCATGTCGGTTGATTTTGCCGATCCCGAGGCCGTGATGCTGCTTAACCAGGCGCTGCTTAAACTCTTCTACGGACTCGACTGGCAGCTGGCGCCGGGATCGCTGTGTCCGCCCGTGCCGGGGCGCGCCGACTACCTGCATTATCTGGCGGATCTCCTGGCGCTGGATAATCAGGGCAGGGTTCCCTCGGCCGACGTGCTGGATATTGGCTGCGGGGCAAACTGCATTTATCCCCTGATTGGAGCCGCAGAATACGGCTGGCGTTTCACCGGAACCGAAATCGACGACGCTGCCCTGAAAGCCGCAGGTAAAATTGTCGCCGCCAACGCCGGTATGTCGCGCCTGATCCGCTTACGTCGGCAAAAAAATCCTCAGGCGGTGCTGAACGGCGTTGTGAATAAAGGTGCGTTTTTCCATGCGGTCATCTGCAATCCGCCATTTCATGCGTCGGCTGCAGAGGCGGCGGCGGGTTCACAGCGTAAATCACGAAATCTGGGCTTACAGCAGTCGGCGCCGCTCAACTTTGGCGGTCAGCATAATGAGCTCTGGTGCGAAGGCGGTGAAAAAGCGTTTGTGGGGAAAATGATTGCGGAAAGCGCTGGCCTGGCAAGTCAGGTGGTGTGGTTTACCTCACTGGTATCGCGAAAAGAGCATTTGCCTGCGCTGGAAAAACAGTTACAGGCACTGGATACCGCGGTGGTCCGGGTCGTCAATATGGCGCAGGGGCAGAAGCAGAGCCGTTTTCTGGCGTGGAGCTTTATGTCCGCCGCCCAACGCGCACAGCGTCTGTCACGATGAGACAGCAGCCCGTTATGGGCTGCTGTGTTAATCACTCAGGAAACGTGCTGTAAAAATTCGCGCAGACGTTCACTTGGCGGATGGCTGATCAGCGTATCAGGATCGCCGTCTTCAGCAATGCGACCTTTATCAATAAAGATCAGCCGCGATGCGACTTTCTGTGCAAAGCCGACTTCATGGGTGACGATGACCATCGTCATGCCTTCTTCAGCCAGATCCTGCATCACCTTCAAGACTTCATGACGAAGCTCCGGGTCCAGCGCAGAGGTCGGCTCATCGAAAAGCATCATCTTGGGCTTAACCGCCAGCGCGCGGGCAATTGCGACACGCTGCTGCTGGCCGCCGGACAGCTCAGAGGGAAAGTGACCGGCGCGTTCGGCCAGGCCCACTTTAGCCAGCAGGCTTTGCGCCAGTTGACGAGCCTCTTCTTTGCTGGCACCCCGTACCCGAATCGGACCAAAAGCCACGTTATCCAGGGCGCTCATCTGCGGGAAAAGGTGAAACTGCTGGAACACCATGCCCGCTTCCTGACGAATCAGGCGATCGTCGACTTTCGGATCGTTAACTTTCAATCCATCGACAATCAGCTCACCGCTGGTGATCTCTTCCAGCTTGTTAATACAGCGCAGCAGTGTGGATTTACCGGAGCCGGATGGGCCAATAATTACCACCACTTCTCCCTGCTTAATTTTCAGGTCGATATTGTGTAGCACCTGGGTTTTGCCAAAATGCTTTGAGACGTCTTTAAATTCAATCACAGGATTTTCACCCTTTTCTCAATGCGGCGCAGCACAAAGCTCAACACCAACGTAATCACAAGATAGATAATCGCTACCGCACTCCAGATTTCCAGCGCGCGAAAGTTACCGGCAATAATTTCCTGGCCCTGACGCGTCAGTTCGGCCACGCCAATCACGATAAACAGAGAGGTATCTTTGATACTGACGATCCACTGGTTACCAAGCGGAGGGAGCATACGGCGCAGCGCTAACGGCATAATCACATAGCGCAGGGTTTCACGGCTCGACAGGCCCAGCGCCAGGCCGGCTTCGCGAAAACCTTTATTAATTGACAGCACGGCGCCGCGCGTGATTTCCGCAATATAAGCGCCCGAGTTGATCATGATGGTCACCACGGCAGCGGTGAACGGATCGATACGTAAATCCGGGAAAGCCATTGGCAGGGCGAAATAGATAAACATGACCTGCACAACGATAGGCGTGCCACGAATGATTTCAATAAAAACCAGGGCAATATGATTGCTTATCCAGCCGCCGTAAGCGCGCGCAAAACCCGCGACCAGCCCGATGATCAAACCGCCCACCAGGCCGATAATGGAAATAATTAAGGTCATTTTTGCGCCTTCGAGCAGCGCGGGCATGGCTGGCCAAATGACGCTCCAGTCAAACTCCATGGTGAAACTCCAGTTGTTGCGATGGAAAAAAGCAGGGAAATCTTCCCTGCTGAAAAAAGTAAAACCGTTTCAGTTATTATTTAGGATCGGTGCCGAACCATTTTTTGTAGAGCTGGTTATACGTACCGTTCTCTTTAAGCGTTTTCAGGGCGCCATTCACTTTTTCACGCAGGTCGTCACTGCCTTTCGGGAAGGCAATACCGTACTGTTGTGCTTCAATGGAATCACCGACTGCCTTGAAGCGGCCTTTGCCCGCAGTATTAATAAAGTAGAGGATGTTTGGCGTATCGTGCAGCACGGCGTCAGCACGGTTGGTGCCCAGTTCCATATAGGCGTTGTCGATGTTAGGGAACTGACGCAGATCTTTGGTTTTAATGTGGCTCTTGGCGTAATCCACCGAGCCGGTTCCGCTCTTCACCGCGACCACTTTGCCGTTAAGGTCATTGATGCTTTTGATGTCGTTTTCGTTATTACGCACCATCACCAGCAGACCACTTTTGTAATAGCCATCAGAAAATTCGATCGCTTTTTTACGTTCATCCGTAATGGTGATACCGGCTAAGGCCAGGTCAACGTTGCGCGTTTGCAGTGCAGGGATGATGCCACTGAAATCCATTGGCTTCAGGGTGTAATCCAGTTTTAATTCTTTGGCGATGGCGTCCCACAAATCCACATCAAACCCAACGTACTTATCACCCTGTTTAAATTCAAACGGGACAAAGGCGGTATCAGTGGCGACAATCAGTTTCTTTTCGGCTGCGGTAGCGGAGAGAGAGAAGGCCAGCGCCAGGGCGGCCACAGAGACGTTAAACAGCGATTTCATTATTTTTCCTTTTTACGACCGGGCTCAAAGCCAGGTTTGCGAGCTATCGTTTGCGGGCTATCATATGAAAAAATTATGCCAACTTTGCAAAAACCGCAGAATTCACCGCCTGTGACACAATCGCTGACACGATTCTGCACAGGTCAAACGGTGTGCACTGTTTTGGTGCTCTGTGTTGGTGCGGTGTGCTGCGGTGGTGCAGAGGTAGTGTGCATCAGACGGGAAAAACAGGAAGGGCAGGAAGTAAGAACTGTTAACAAAGTCATAAAATTATAATTACACAGACGTAAAAAAGGCGGGTTTCCCCGCCTGTTGACACCTCAGTGTCTGGCATTATTCGATATTGGATTCGATAAACCACAGGAATTTATCAAGGTCACGCGAGGCGGCAGTGAAAATATCTGCAGTATCTTCGTCTTTAACTTCCGAAATCGCTTTACGCGTATCGTTAGCGACAATGCCGTAACGATCGGCCAGCGCTTTCAGATGATCTTGTACGCTGTGAATATTTAACGGATAGCTTTTCAGCGGAGTCTTGTCGTTCACAACTTGGGTGGTACCCAGTGCCACACCGCCCAACTGCACAACACGTTCTGCGATAGTATCCTGGTGATCGGTAATCGCGGTGCGGAAGCCATCCAGCATCTCATGCACGCCGATGAAGTTTGCACCACGCATGTTCCAGTGGGCTTGCTTGGTGATCAACGACAGATCAATGAACTCCACTACCAGGCGGTTGAGCACCTCAATGGTGGCTCTCTTTTCGTCATCTGCCACATCATTACGGGTGTAAAGTAGATCAGAAGATTTTGTTTTAACCAGTTTAGCGGTACTCATTGTTTCAGTCCTCTCATTCAATGGTTGTCCTAATCAAGTACGAAACTTAGTATAGCAGCGATTCCGGGATTTGCAGGATTGGCCTTATCAATGGCTGAAATAGCATCTGCCTTAGCTCTAACGACGTAAATACCAAAAGAGTTAATAATATGTTAAATTTAACAGCGCTTCAAAGGTAATAAAAATCAGTTGGTTAGGTGTACCTTTTGGAAAGGTATTCTGTGTGTTTCAAAATATTAATTTTCAATGACATTTCTAATGAAATAATTATCAAGATGATTTTTATTGTTATTTAGCCTGTTTTTCAACAGGCTAAAGCGGATTATTTTTTTGCGTTGTCGGTCAATTCAACTTCATTTAACTGACTCTTTCTTGGACGCATCGTCAGGGTGGCGCCTGCGGAAGCCAGAATGATGGCCAGCAACGCCAGACATTGCTTACCCGAAAGGCTTTCATGCAGATACATCATCCCCGACAGAGCTGCCACTGCAGGCTCAAGGCTCATCAATGTGCCAAAGATGCGCGCCGGCAAGCGCGTTAATGCCACCATTTCCAGCGAGTAGGGCAGTGCTGTAGAAAGAAACGCCACCAGAATCGCGACGGGAACCACGCTCCACTGCCAGATGCCACTGGCGGCAAACGTCAGACCCACGGGAACAAAAACCAGCGAGGCAATAAGCGATCCGATGGCCACGGTCGCAGCACCATGTTCTGCCCCTGCGCGCTGGCCCGATAAGATATATATCGCCCAACAGGCGCCGGCACCCAGCGCGAACAGCGCGCCGACCGGATCCACCGAGGCAATGCCGGTGCTAAACGGCAGCAGGAACCACAGCCCTGCCACGGCAAGCAGGACCCAGACAAAGTCCAGCGCGCGGCGCGAACCGAGCAGCGCCAGCGTCAGTGGACCGACAAACTCCAGGCCCACCGCAATGCCTAAGGGCACGGTACGGATGGAGAGGTAGAACAAGAAGTTCATCGCGCCCAGTGACAAACCATAAATCAGCAGTGGCGTACGTTGTTCCCGGCTAAAACGCAGTCGCCAGGGTTTGAAAATAATGCACAGGATCAGGGTGCCAAATCCCAGACGCAGCGCAGTAATGCCGGTTGCGCCCACGGTGGGAAACAGGGTTTTCGCCAGCGAGGCACCGCCCTGAAGTGACAACATTGAGACAAGCAGAACAATAACGGGAATAAAAACGGGTGTAATGGACTTTAATGAGGTGGCTGACATCCTGTAGGCACTTCCCAAACATGAGCTAAAGATGACCAGTGTAATGGAAGTGGCGGTCAAAAAGAGGACGTAAACCGATTTTAATTTTGTCTGTTTGCCTGGATTTTAGGCACATTTGCGGCTGCAAAAGTAAATTAATGTCAGGATTTTTTAGGAATTAACTTAAAGCATGAAAATTTATTAAGCAGGTTTGTTGCAATCATATGACGTATTTTATAAGAAAAAAGAATGACATACGAAACTTCATTAACTTCCTGTTACACCAAACTATGTGTTAGACAACAAAATGCGGGCAGAGTTTCTCGCTAATTTTTGTTATATTTTTAGCGTTGTCAGGAGAGAAGTACTTTCACATTTGAGGTGGTTATGAAAAAAATTGCATGTCTTTCAGCATTAGCCTGTGTGTTAGCAGTAGCGACAGGTTCCGCCATGGCACAAAGCACTGTAACCGGTGGCTACGCACAGAGCGACTACCAGGGCGTTGCTAACAAAGCAAACGGCTTCAACCTGAAATATCGTTATGAAGACGGTTCTAACCCACTGGGTTGGATCGGCTCATTCACCTACACCGAGAAAGATCGTACCGAAGATGGCATTTACAATAAAGGCCAGTACTACGGCATCACCGGTGGTCCAGCATTCCGTCTGAATGACTGGGCAAGCATCTATGGTGTAGTCGGTGTTGGCTACGGTAAATACCAGCAGAACGACACTGTTTCACGCGGCAAAACTGATACCAGCGATTACGGTTTCTCTTACGGCGCAGGTATGCAGTTCAACCCAATGGAAAACGTTGCACTGGACGTGGGCTATGAGCAGAGCCGCATCCGTAGCGTTGACGTTGGCACCTGGATTGCTGGCGTAGGTTACAGCTTCTAAGTGATCTTAGTCGAGTTTAAAAAAACGGCCCTGTTAAGGGCCGTTTTTATTGGTGACAAAAAAACAGCCCGCCAGAGAGCGTCAGCCTGGCCTTCACGCCTTCCCAATATCGTCCATTACCCTGACTCCCTGCCGGATGCGGCGCCGCAGCCTGTCTCCCTCTGAGCTTACCGGCTTGCTCGTGCTGAAAACGACGGCTGCACAATGAGAAAAGCGATCCGCCAGGCGATGCCGGAGACAGCCACGTGGTCGTGGGTTGCAAAATAAACGTGGGATTGCCACAGACAGGGTGATGCAAAAGTAAGAAGCGCTGGACGTGCAAACGGGCGACAGCAAAAGGCAAAACGTGCGCGAATGGCACAGCCAGACAGCGAAAAAGAAGGCCGTGCAGCCTGAAGATGGCACCTTCAGGCTTGCAGCCAGAAGGCGGTATCAACGATTAGCCGCGCCAGATCAGTTTCTGGCAGTGGCGTTCTTCAGGTTCGTGACCCAGGAGTTTGTTGATCAACATCAGGCGCAGCGTAAAAGGGGAACGCGTCAGCAGGCACCACCAGGATTTCATACCTGATGTAGATTTTTCTGCCTGAAAGCATTTGCCGCAGTCGATGCAGCTTTTCAGGGTGCTCATAACATCACCTCCCAATTAATTTAACGCAACGGTAAGCAGACTGGCCTAATCGTGCTTTAATGCACCACTCTGTTTACATTATCAACAAATATAGCATTGGCTATATCGTTTAGCCAAGGCTAACGACGAAAAATTTGAGCTTATTTGCGCCTGGTTTACAATGAGCGCAGCTAAATCCATACGGCAGGGCTGGTGTGGAAAAAAATAAAGAGGAAGCTGAATGAGTCGTCGTGCCAAAAGCGTGGTTTCTGCCCCGCAAGGACCACTAAAAGATATTGAAGAGCATGTCGAAGGGTTTCGGCAGGTGCGCGAGGCGCATCGCCGTGAGCTGATTGATGATTATGTTGAGCTAATCTCTGATTTAATTGGTGAATTTGGTGAAGCACGTCAGGTCGATATGGCGGCGCGCCTGGGGGTTTCGCAACCCACCGTCGCAAAAATGTTAAAGCGATTAGGTACCGCCGGGCTGGTAGAGCAGGTCCCTTATCGTGGTGTCTTTTTGACACGTGAAGGCGAAAAGCTGGCTGAAGAGAGCCGCGCCCGCCATCATATTGTTGAAACCTTTCTGTTAGCGCTTGGCATCAGTCCGGAGACGGCACGGCGCGATTCAGAAGGCATTGAACATCACGTGAGTGATGAAACCCTGGCTGTATTCCAGAAATTTTACGAAAACAATTAACCCTCAGGTAAGGCGCCGGACATCATGCCCATCGTGCTTCGCTCATTTTTGCATGACCATATATTGCACTTGTTAGTCGTTGTTGGGGTTGTTCTGCTGTTTCTTGCTGACTATCGCTGGCCGGATCTTCCCGCCGCGGTGGACTGGCATACCATCATTACCCTGAGTGGATTACTTATCCTCACAAAAGGGTTAGAAACCAGCGGGTATTTTGATGTTCTCGGGGCCAGGTTAATTGCGCGCTTCAAACACGAACGCACGCTGGCACTCTTTATGGTGCTGGCGGCGGCGCTGCTGTCGACCTTCTTAACCAACGATGTGGCGCTGTTTATTTTGGTGCCGCTGACGCTGACGTTACGCAAATTTTCGCATTTACCTATCTCGCGCCTGATTATCTTTGAAGCGCTGGCGGTCAATGCCGGTTCGCTACTCACCCCGGTGGGCAATCCACAAAATATTTTGCTCTGGAGCCACGGCTCTTTGAGCGTGGGCGGTTTTATCTTGCAAATGACGCCGCTGGCCGCCTGGCTGCTGTTGAGCCTGATGGTGGTGACCTGGTTCAGCTTTGCCAAACGCACGATTGACAAGCACGAGACCAGCGAAGAGCACAGCTGGCAGAAACCCCTTTTTGCCGTCAGTGTCGTGCTGTATCTGCTTTTTATTGCCGCGCTGGAATGGCATGTGACCGGTTGGGCCCTGTTGCTGATTATGGTGTGTTTCCTGATTATGGCGCGTCAGGTCTTGCTCAATATCGACTGGAGCCTGCTGGTGGTCTTCATCGTGATGTTCCTGGATGTCTTCTTGCTGACGCGTTTACCGGTCGTTCAGGCGCATTTCGATGCCATTACGCATCTGGGCAAAGGCGAGCTTTATCTGCTGGCCATCGGTCTGTCCCAGGTCATCAGTAATGTGCCGGCCACCATCCTGCTACTGCAAAAAGTGCAGCCGACAGAAGTGCTTGCCTGGGCGGTCAATATTGGTGGCTTTGGTTTGCTTCCCGGCTCGCTCGCTAACCTTATTGCGCTACGAATGGCCAAAGATCGCGCCATCTGGTGGCGTTTTCATCTCTTCTCCGTGCCCTTACTCGCCTGGTCAATGCTCACGGGGTGGCTGTTGCTGAAACTGGTCGCCTGACTCAGACACATCCTGCCGCGGTGCAGGATGTGCTGCCTTTCTCAAGTTACGTAAAGTTGTACTGGATTTTGTCAGTTTTCGATCTAATGTTTAGTGGACTTTCTACGCCCAGGACAGAGGGCCTTAGCCAGCGACGGACACTATGAGCGAGAACAACAACCGCGATTCACATCAGGAAGACGCAGAAAACGCGCCAGATAAAAACAGCCAGCCACATGACAATCAGGATCATGACGACGAAAAGCCGCGCAAACGCCCCGGCAAAAAACCGTTAATCATCCTGGCCGTTGTCGTGGTGGTCATGCTAATCGTGGCCTTTTTCTTCTGGTTTACGACCCGTAACGAAGAAACCACTGACGACGCCTTTACCGAAGGCAATGCGGTCACCATTGCCGCAAAAGCGTCCGGCTATGTTGTTAAACTGCTGGTTAACGATAACCAACGCGTCAGGAAGGGCGATCTGCTGGTTGAAATCGATCCGAGTGACAATGAGGCCCAGCGTGCTCAGGCTAAAGCCCAGTTGGGTCTGGCCACGGCACAGCTGCATCAGGCACAGGCGCAGTTAGCGCTCTCTCGTGTTCAGTATCCGGCCCAGCGCGATCAGGCGCTGGCCGACCAGGCGAAAGCCGAAGCCAACTACATGAACGCCCAGGCGGACTACCGGCGCCAGCGTGGCGTCGATCCGCGTGCCACCAGCCAGCGAAACATCGACTCGGCATCTGCACAGCTCCGTTCTGCGCAGGCACAGCTGCAAAGTGCCAAAGCTCAGGTGGAAGTGGCCTCGCAGGTTGCCCTGCAAATTCGTCAGCAGGAAACCAATGTTGAAGCGCGTCAGGAGCAGGTTGAGCAGGCCAAAGCGCAGCTCAACGTGGCTGAGCTGAATCTCTCTTACACTCAGGTTCGTGCGCCTTACGATGGCTTTGTCACGAAGCGCAATGTCCAGATGGGCACGCTGGTCCAGGCGGGAAGTGCGCTGTTCTCGCTGGTTTCTCCGGACATCTGGATCACCGCAAACTTTAAAGAGTCTCAGCTTGAGCGAATGAATCCCGGTGACAAAGTGGCAATCAGCGTAGACGCCTGGCCAGACATGAAGCTGGAAGGGCATGTCGACAGTATTCAGATGGGCACAGGATCGCGTTTCTCCACCTTCCCGTCTGAGAATGCCACGGGTAACTACGTGAAAATTGTCCAGCGTGTTCCGGTGAAAATCGTGATTGATAAAGGGCTGGATCCAAACCGACCGCTGCCACTGGGATTATCGGTTGAACCCAAGGTAACCGTGGAATGAGCGAATCGCAGAGCTGGAAACCCGCCAGTAACCCCTGGCTAGTGGCCATTACGGTCACGCTGGCGGTATTTATGGAAATCCTGGATACCACCATCGTTAACGTGGCCCTGCCGCACATTGCGGGTTCACTCTCTTCCAGTTACGATGAATCAACCTGGGTATTGACGTCGTATCTGGTAGCGAACGGTATCGTGCTGCCCATCTCTGCCTTTTTCAGCCGTCTGTTTGGCCGCAAACAGTTTTTTTTAATCTGCATTGTGATGTTTACCATCTGCTCCTTCCTGTGCGGTATTGCCACGGAACTCTGGCAAATTATTCTGTTTCGCGTCCTGCAGGGCTTTTTTGGCGGCGGGCTGCAGCCGGTACAACAGTCGGTGCTGCTCGACTACTTCAAACCCGAAGATCGGGGCAAAGCGTTTGGCCTTTCTTCCATCGCGATTATCGTTGCGCCGGTTATTGGCCCGACGCTGGGTGGCTGGATCACCGATAATTACAGCTGGCGCTGGGTATTCTTTATTAATATCCCGGTCGGCGTGCTGACCATCATGGCCATTTTACCCTTGCTGGAAGATCCGCCGTGGGAGCGTAAATGGGCCAAGGGCAAACTCAAGATCGACTATATCGGCATCAGCCTGATTACGCTCGGCCTGGGATGTTTGCAGGTCATGCTGGATCGTGGCGAGGATGAAGACTGGTTCGCCTCGCACTTTATCGTCCTGTTTGCCGTGCTGGCGCTGGTCGGGATCGTGGGGGCCATTTACTGGCTGATGTATGCCCGTAAACCGGTCGTTGACATTCTGGTCATGAAAGATCGCAATTTCTGGGTCGCCGGTTTATTAATGGCCGGCATGGCGATGATACTTTACGGCAGCTCGGTGGTTCTGCCCCAGCTGGCGCAGCAGGATCTCGGCTACACGGCGACCTGGTCGGGACTGGTGCTGTCTCCCGGCGCGGTGTTGATTGTCTTGACCATTCCGCTGGTCTTGAAACTGATGCCGGTGGTGCAGACCCGCTACATTATTGCCTTTGGTTTTAGCTGCCTGGCGCTGGCCTTCTTCTATTCAGCGTCCTTAACGCCTAATGTCGATTTCACTACGCTGGTCATGATGCGCAGTGCGCAGTCAATTGGCCTGGGCTTCCTGTTCGTGCCGTTGACTACCATTGCCTTTATTACGATTCCCCAGCGCCTGAATGCGGACGCCTCAGCCCTGTTCACCATGTTCCGTAACGTAGCGGGTTCGATTGGTATCTCGTTGTCCACTGCGGCGATTACTGAACGGGAGCAGGCGCGTTCGGCCCATATGGTGCACAACATGACGCCGCTGAACGAACAGTTCAACATCACCGTTCAGCACTGGGCACAGGCGATTCGCGACTTCACTTCTGCGGTGGGCGATCCCGTTACGTTGGCAACGGGTCAGCTCTACAAAGAGATGATTGTCCAGTCCCGCATTCTGGCTTATATCGACGTCTTTTCAGGCTTGAGTATCGTTGCCCTGATTTTGATTCCATTTTGTTGGCTGCTGTCGCCTGTCAAGAGCGAAGGCAGTGCAGGAGCACACTGACATGAAAGTTATGACTACGCATCGCCTGAATCCACTCAACCTGATGCTGTTGTTCGCCCTGACGGGCTGCAGCGTTGGCCCGGACTACCAGGCGCCAAAGCCCCAGCTCCCGGGCAGCTATCACGCGCTGGATTCACAGGAAACCTCAAGGCCGCAAACGTCAGCGGTGGATTCGCGCTGGTGGCGCAATTTCGGGGATCCTCAGCTCGATAGCCTGATTGCGCGCGCCATCGAAGGTAACCTCTCATTACAACAGGCTGTATTGCGCATTGCCGGGGCGCGCGAGCAGTTATCACAGGCGCAGGGCGGGTTGTTTCCCAGCCTTAACGGTTCAGCCAAAGTTACCCGTCAGCAGCTTGGCCTGGAAGGGCTACTGAAAGCCAACGGTGCCGACCAGCTCGACAGTAATGTCGCCAGCCAGCTGAACGGCCTGACACAGCCCGTCACGCTGTATCAGGGCAGTTTCGATGCCAGTTGGGAACTGGATCTATGGGGCAAGGTGCGCCGCCAGATCGAGTCAGCGAATGCCCAACAGCAGGCGGCGATTGAGCAGCGCAACGACGCGCTGGTGTCGCTTGAGGCCGAAGTGGTGCGCGCGTGGTTACAGCTGCGTGGCGCGCAGGCAACGGTAAAAACATTACAACAACAGATTGCGGTGGCGGATCAGACCTGGCAACTGACGGAAAGCCAACAGCGCAACGGCTTAGCGCCAGTCACGAATGTCGAAAATGCCCGCGCGCAGTTAAGCAGTCTGCAGGCGCAGTTGCCGCAGTATCAGGCACAAACGCGCCAGGCGATGAACGGGCTGGCCGTGCTGTTGGGCAAAACGCCGGGCGCGCTGGATGCCGAGTTAAGCGAGCCGAAAGCACTGCCTGCACTGCCTGCGTTTGTTTCTGTGGGCATTCCTTCCACACTGGCGCGACGTCGTCCGGATATTCGTCAGGCAGAAGCCACACTGCATGCACAGACCGCCGAGATTGGCGTGTCTGTTGCGCAGCTGTTCCCCAGCCTGTCGCTGACCGGTCAGTTGGGCGTGCGTAACACTGACGTCAGCTATCTTGATAACTGGAGCAGTCATTTCTACAGCGTGGGACCGTCGTTATCTATTCCCATCTTCCAGGGGGGAAGGCTGGTTTCCAGCGTCAGGCTGGCGCGGGCGCAACAGGCCAGCGCGGCACTGAACTACCGTCAGACGGTGCTGACTGCCCTGCAGGATGTGGAAAATGCCCTGGTCAGTTACCGTGCCGATCAGCAACGGGTAACGGCACTGGATGAAACGACTGGCGCGCTGCAGCGTACCTTCGATCTGGCCAGTGACAGTTATCGTCAGGGATTATCCACTTTCCTCGAGGTGCTGGATGCACAGCGCCAGCTGGCGCAGGCCCGGGAACAGGCGACCCAGGCGCGCATGCAAAGCGGGCTGGATCTCGTCGCCCTGTATAAAGCCTTAGGGGGCGGCTGGGAGACCTACCAGAACGTGCAGTTGCCGCAGTACGATGTATTTGGTCCCGCCACGCAGGTGAACTAAGCGTTCAGGCCGTGCCCCCTGTTAAAAGGGCGCGGCCTGACAATCCGCTCTACTGATACCCATGATTTATTATTTATGCGTTTTATCGTCAAATAAAAATCATCAAACGCCTCATGTTACTCTGTCGAACTCGCCGCCCAACGACGCTCCGCTATTTATCTTTTACGCCCGACGTTAAGAGAAGGAATCACGTCCTCGCCGAAGTAGCACTCACCGGGTCTGTAAACGCGCGCGTATTTTTTTACGTCAGAGAAACGCAGGAACGCGCGATACAAACGCCGGAATGATAAAAAAGCATCCCGATATTGTCCCGGGTAACCGGATAACTTTGCCGTTATATGCAGGTTAATTTTGTGAGCGGCAGAGCGGTCGTGGTGAGAAAAACAGACGGGAAGGCAGCGAATTTAATGCAAATTCTTTAAAGACGATAAAATAATCGACCGGAACGTTATAAAGTTTTGGGGTGGATTCATGCAGCGTGCGTAATCAATGAAATCGTTTACATTGTGCAAGGATAGCAGGCGTTTAGTGTTAATTCGTGGTTAATAATCTCTCCACATAAGGATTCTGAATACTTCACGGCCATTTAAAAAAACACTCGGAATTATCTGTAGTAATAAATTAATTTATTTTTTTATTTGAATTAGGTAGTCTTGTCGCTACAGTTTAATTAAACCCCCTTAATCAAGGATATTGTGATGAGTGACGCATTTAAAGTTCTAAACAACATTCGCACATTACGTGCCCAGGCTCGTGAACTGCCACTGAGCGATCTGGAAGAGATTCTTGAGAAATTGACCGTCGTTGTGACTGAACGCCGTGAAGAAGCTCACGCTGAAGAGCAGCAGAATCGTGAAAAAGAAGAGAAGTTATCTAAATATCGCGAAATGTTGCTGGCTGACGGCATCGATCCTAATGAATTATTAGGTGCCCTGGAGCAGGGTAAAAAACGCACTAAGCGTGCGCCGCGTCCGGCTAAATATTCTTACACCGACGAAAACGGCGAGAAAAAATCATGGACCGGCCAGGGCCGCACCCCAGCAGCTATTAAAAAAGCGCTGGATGAAGGTAAAAGCCTGGACAGTTTCCTGATCGATTAATCGACACAATCCTTGTAAGCGGTAGCCGGGTGCATTTATGTTCCCGGCTTTTTTTATTTAAAAAACCCTGCGTGCCGTTTCCCTGTTTACGATCTCCACACGTTAATTAATCTCGTCGTGCGTGACGGCAACGTCTGTGGCATGCGTGGCAACCCGATGCGACCTGCGCGCCAGCTGCAGGAAACCGTGCAGGACGATAATTAAAAGTTGCGCGTTTTCAAGGGACACTAAGGCAATCCTTGCCGGAGACTGGCGTGCGCTACGTCACATCTGGCATAATAGCCGCCGTTTTTCCATCCACTCTCTTCACTAAGGTCAACGCCGTGTTAGTTAGCAGCAATATCACCATGCAGTTTGGCAGCAAGCCACTGTTCGAAAATATCTCCGTAAAATTTGGCGGCGGTAATCGTTACGGTTTAATCGGTGCGAACGGCAGCGGAAAATCCACCTTCATGAAGATTTTGGGTGGCGATTTGGTGCCATCAGGCGGCAATGTCTCTTACGATCCTAATGAACGTATTGGTAAATTACGTCAGGATCAGTTCGCCTTCGAAGAATATAGCGTGTTAGATACGGTCATCATGGGGCACCATGAATTATGGGAAGTGAAGCAGGAACGTGACCGTATTTATTCCTTACCTGAAATGACAGAAGAGGAAGGCTACAAAGTGGCCGACCTTGAAGTGCTGTATGGTGAAATGGATGGCTACAGCGCTGAACCGCGCGCCGGTGAATTATTACTGGGCGTCGGTATTCCGGTAGAGCAGCATTATGGCCCAATGAGCGAAATTGCCCCGGGTTTTAAATTACGTGTTCTCCTGGCTCAGGCATTGTTTTCCAACCCGGATATTTTGCTGCTGGACGAACCGACTAACAACCTGGATATCGATACTATTCGCTGGCTGGAGCAGGTCCTCAACGAACGCGACAGCACCATGATTATCATTTCGCACGACCGTCACTTCCTCAATATGGTCTGTACCCACATGGCTGATTTGGACTACGGCGAACTGCGTGTTTATTCTGGTAATTATGATGAATATATGACCGCTGCCACCCAGGCGCGTGAGCGACTGTTATCGGATAACGCCAAGAAAAAAGCACAAATTGCCGATCTGCAATCCTTTGTCAGCCGTTTTAGTGCTAATGCCTCTAAATCACGTCAGGCGACATCGCGTGCGAAACAGATGGACAAAATAAAGCTGGAAGAGGTAAAAGCCTCCAGTCGTCAGAACCCATATATTCGATTCGAACAGGATAAGAAACTGTTCCGTAATGCACTGGAAGTCGAAGCGTTGACGAAAGGGTTTGATAACGGTCCGCTGTTTAAAAATTTAAATCTGTTGCTGGAAGTGGGCGAAAAGCTGGCGATCCTCGGCGCTAACGGTATTGGTAAATCCACGCTGTTAAAAACGCTTGTCGGTGAACTGACGCCGGAAAGCGGCAGCGTTAAATGGTCTGAAAACGCGAAGATTGGTTATTATGCCCAGGATCATGCAGACGATTTTGCTAACGACCTGACGGTATTCGACTGGATGAGCCAGTGGAAACAGCAGGGCGATGATGAACAGGCCGTGCGTGGGATTCTTGGCCGCCTCCTGTTTTCACAGGACGATATTAAAAAACCGGCTAAGGTGCTGTCGGGTGGGGAAAAAGGTCGGATGCTGTTTGGCAAGCTGATGATGGAAAAGCCCAACATCCTGATTATGGATGAGCCGACAAACCACCTTGATATGGAATCCATTGAGTCATTAAACATGGCGCTGGAAATGTATGAAGGTACGCTGATTTTTGTATCTCATGACCGTGAGTTCGTCAGTTCACTGGCGACGCGAGTGATGGAAATCAAAGCCGATCGCATTGTGGACTTCACCGGTAATTACGAAGATTACCTGCGCAGCCAGGGCATCGTCTAACAAGAACGGGGTAGCGATGGCTACCCCGTTATCGTTTGGGTCTGTGCGTCAGGGTGGATTGCCTGCGACGATCCGGCTTAAAATCCTTTCGTTACCTGACCTGCAGCCCCCTCCGCTTTACGCATGAACCCTATCCATTAACGGCTCAGTCATGATGTCCGCAGACTTCACAATGGGGATCCTGCGCGACCTTCAGGGTACGAAACTCCGCGCTCAGCGCATCGTACATCAGCAAACGTGAGCGCGCCGGTGAGCCGAAGTGCGTCAGCAGCTTCAGGGTTTCCATCGCCTGCATCGCACCCACCACGCCCACCAGCGGCGCCATTACGCCGGCCTCCACACAGCTCAGAACCTGGGCGCCAAACAGCCGGCTGATGCAGCGATAACAGGGCGTATCGGGTTGCCAGTCAAATACGCTGAGCTGGCCTTCCATACGAATCGCCGCGCCTGAGACCAGCGGCACTTTCAACTGGTAGCATAACCGGTTAATTTGCTCGCGCACCGCCACATTGTCCGTGCAGTCCACCACCACCTGCTGCCGGGCAATCAGGGCGTTGAGCGCCTCATCGTCCAGTTGACCCTGCACAGCCTGTAACTGGCAGTGAGGATTAATGGCGGCCAGCGTTTCCCGGGCGGATTCCACCTTGGCGCGGCCAATATCGGCATCGTAATGCAAAATCTGTCGCTGCAGATTAGAAAGTGAGACCGTATCAAAGTCCACTAGCGTAAGATTGCCTACGCCCGCTGCCGCCAGATAGGGCGAGGCCGCACAGCCTAAACCGCCCAGCCCGACAATCAGCACATGACTGGCTTTTAATCGTTCCTGACCGTCAAAGTCAAAACCACGCAATACAATCTGTCGGTTGTAGCGCAGCATCTCTTCGTGGCTCAGTTCGGGCAGCATTTACCCCTCCAGCAGCGTATTAAAGGGTTCGACATCCACCCATTCACCTGCTTCAACAGGGCCGCGATCGCGTTCCAGCACAATAAAGCAGTTGGCCTGAGAAAAAGAGCTGTAGACATGGGATCCCTGCGCGCCGGTGCTGACAACCTCTGGTTCACCCTGGCTGTTTTGCCGCAGAACGCCACGCTGGAAATCCAGCCGGCCAGGCGATTTTTTCAACGCGGTTGCCGTGCGTACGCGCTGGCGGGGCGGCAGCGCGGCAGCCGTTTGTCCCGTCAGGGTGGACAGCAGCGGCTGCACCAGTTGATAGAAGGTCACTACGGCAGAAACCGGATTTCCGGGTAAGCCGCAGAACCAGCTGTTCGCCAGACGACCAAAAGCAAAAGGTTTACCGGGTTTCATCGCCAGCTTCCAGAAGCGAATCACGCCGAGTTCTTCCAGCATCGTTTTGGTGAAATCGGCTTCGCCCACCGAAACGCCGCCGGTACTGATGACCACATCAGCCTGGCGATCGGCTTCGGTAAAGGCCGCACGCAGTGCAGCAGGATCGTCTTTGATAATGCCCAGATCGATAACCTCGCATCCCAGCTTGTGCAGCATCAGCGAAATCGCAAAACGGTTGGTGTCATAGATTTGCCCCGCCGCTAACGGCTGTCCCACAGGCTGAAGTTCGTCGCCGGTGGAAAAAATCGCGACGCGCAGTTTACGCAGCACCCGCACGGTCGCGATCCCCAGCGAGGCCAGTAAGGGCAGTTCGGCAGCACCCAGACGCACGCCCGCCGCCAGCACCTGATGGCCAGCCCGAATATCGTCACCCGTCAGCCGGATATTTTGTCCGGCGTTGACCGGGGCGGTGATAATCACCTTCTCATCCTGCAGACGGGTTTCCTCCTGCATAACGACCGCGTCACAACCGGCAGGTACAGGGGCGCCCGTCATTATTCTGATCACGCTACCCGCCGGCCATTCACCGCTAAACGGGGCCCCGGCAAAGGCTTTACCTGCAACCCGCAGAGGCTGGTTACTCTCAATATCAGCCAGCCTGACGGCGTAACCATCCATCGCCGAGTTGTTGAAAGGGGGAACATCGATCGGTGACGTGACCGCGCAGGCAGTAATGCGCCCGGCCGCGTCTGGCAGGCTCAGCTCAAGCGAGTCTGTGATGGGCGTTAGCGACGCCAGCATCTTTTGTTGCGCGTCCTCAAGGGAAATCAGTCCGGCAGTAAAGCTTTCCATTCTATTCTCAGCTTGTCTGTTGCAAGGGCTGTCTATTATGGTGACTTTTCCCTTCAGAGTCACATCGGCATAAGGCACAACGAAAGGTTATTAGCGCATTGTCAGTTTCCGCTTTACAACCTATAGCGGGCTTTCTATATTCAAAAATGGTCCAAACCGAGTTAAAACCATTCAAAATCAGTGTTTTTCCTTCTGATGCAACCACAGGGTAACGCAGTATGGCTAAAGCAGCGATCGCCATTCATGGCGGTGCGGGGGCAATTACCCGTGCCGCCATGAGCGCAGAAAAAGAGCAGGCATACCGACAGGCGCTTTACGACATTGTGACGCACGGGCAGAGCATGCTGGCTCAGGGGGCTTCTGCGCTGGATACGGTGACTGAGGCGGTGCGCAGGCTTGAGGAGTGCCCGTTATTCAATGCAGGTAAAGGCGCGGTGTTTACGCGGCAGGGCACCCATGAACTGGATGCCTGCATCATGGATGGCCGGACGTTACAGGCCGGCGCAGTGGCGGGCGTATCGCGTATACGCAATCCGGTGCTGGCGGCCCGCGCGCTGTTGGAAAACAGCCCGCACGTGTTGTTGGCGGGCGAGGGCGCTGAAGCGTTTGCCCGGGCACAAGGCCTTGAGCAGGTTGAACCTGATTTCTTTTCTACGCCTGAACGTTGGGAGCAACTGCAGCGCGCGCTCGGCAGCGATACCGCGCTGTTGGACCATGATGGTGCGGCCCAGGGCGGCGATCCCCTTGATCCGGACCGTAAGTTCGGCACGGTGGGGGCGGTTGCGCTGGACAACGACGGCAATCTCGCCGCCGCCACCTCTACCGGCGGGATGACCAATAAACAGGTTGGCCGCATTGGCGACTCGCCCTTACCCGGTGCGGGTTGCTATGCCAGCAACGACAGCGTTGCGGTGTCCTGTACCGGTACCGGAGAAGTGTTTATCCGCACGCTGGCCGCTTACGATGTGGCGGCGCAGATGCGCTACGGTGGACGCACGTTACAACAGGCCAGCGTAAATGTTATTCACGACAGCGTGCTGGAGTTAGGCGGCAGCGGCGGGCTGATTGCGGTTGATCGTGAGGGCAACGTCGCGCTGCCTTTCAACAGCGAAGGCATGTACCGGGCTTATGCCCGCACAGATGAGGCCGCAGAGGTGGCAATTTACCGTGAAAGCTAATCGTGAGGCCCTCCACAACAGCCTGTCTGGCACAACAGTATTGACCGACGAGCAGGTGCTGGCCGTACGCGATCTCAACGTGCGTTTTGAAAACGATGGCGTAGTCACCCAGGCTGTACGCCATCTTTCCCTTGACGTCTACCGGGGTAAAACCCTGGCCCTGGTGGGCGAGTCTGGTTCGGGCAAGTCAGTGACCTCGCTGGCGTTGATGCGCCTGATTGAGCAGGCCGGCGGAGACGTCAGCGGCGAGATCCTGTTGCGCGGTCGTAACGGCGAGGTACGGGATCTGATGCGCATGCCGCGCGGTCAGATGCGGCAGGTGCGCGGGGCCGATATGGCGATGATCTTCCAGGAACCCATGACGTCGCTTAATCCGGTGTTCTCGGTTGGCGAGCAGATTGCCGAATCCATTCGTCTTCATCAGGGCCAATCCCACGCCGGGGCGCTGGCAGAAGCGCGTCGCATGCTCGACAGGGTACGTATTCCCGATGCGCAAAAGATCCTGCGCCGCTTTCCCCACCAGCTCTCGGGCGGCATGCGTCAGCGCGTAATGATTGCCATGGCGCTGTCATGTCAACCTGCGCTGCTGATTGCAGATGAACCCACCACCGCGCTTGACGTGACGATTCAGGCGCAGATTCTGCAACTGATTCGCGAACTGCAAAAAGAGATGCGGATGGGGGTGATTTTTATCACTCACGATATGGGCGTGGTGGCTGAAATGGCTGACCGGGTACAGGTGATGTACCGTGGCGAAGTGGTGGAAAATGCCGAAACGGCTCAGCTGTTCAGTGCGCCCTGCCAGGCTTACACGCGCGCCCTACTGGCCGCCGTACCGGCGCTGGGTGCCATGCGGGGCCAGCCGCTGCCCGCCAGGTTCCCGCTGATTGGCAGCGGCGACGAACCGGCAGTACCACAGAATACCGTACGCCACGATCGGCCACCGATTTTACAGGTACGCAATCTGGTCACGCGGTTTGATATCCGCTCAGGGTTATTTAACCGGGTGAAAAGTCGGGTACATGCGGTCGAGAATGTCAGTTTTGATCTCTACGCAGGTGAAACGCTGGCGCTGGTGGGGGAGTCCGGATGCGGAAAATCCACCACTGGACGCTCCCTGCTAAAGCTGGTTGCCAGCCAGGGCGGCAGTATCACCTTTAACGGTCAGCGCATAAACGATCTCTCCGGTCCTGCCCTGGCCCATCTGCGGCGCGATATTCAGTTTATTTTTCAGGATCCCTATGCGTCGCTGGACCCTCGCCTGACCGTCGGCTTCTCTGTTATGGAGCCACTGCTGGTCCACAAGGTGATGCCGCGCCATGAAGCAGAGCAGCGCGTCGCGTGGTTGCTGGAAAAGGTCGGGTTATTGCCGGAGCATGCAAGGCGCTATCCCCATGAGTTCTCCGGCGGCCAGCGGCAGCGTATTTGCATTGCGCGGGCGCTGGCGCTGAACCCGAAAGTGGTGATTGCCGATGAGTCGGTTTCGGCGCTGGATGTGTCTATTCAGGCACAGATTATTAACCTGATGCTGGATTTACAGCGCGAGTTTGGCATCGCATTTTTGTTTATTTCCCATGACATGGCGGTCGTTGAGCGCATCAGCCATCGTGTTGCGGTGATGTATCTTGGACAAATCGTCGAGATGGGGCCGCGTCAGGCGGTGTTTGAACGCCCGCAGCATCCTTACACCAAAAAGCTTATGGCCGCCGTGCCGATTGCCGATCCGTCGCAGCGGCAGCGCGAGCGCAGTTTATTGGTCGATGAGATCCCCAGCCCAATTCGTTCACTGGGCGACGAACCCGAAACGGTTTCGCTGATGGAAGTCGCGCCCGGCCATTTCGTGGCACGTCACGCAAGCGCGCGACCTGAATAACTAAGCCGTCGCTACGGCGACAAATCAGACAGGGATAACAAGGAGAAGACAATGCAGATAACGATGCGAAAAGGCTTACTGGCAGCGGGCGTACTCAGCAGTGCAATGGCGTTACCCGCCTGGGCCGCACAGGATGCAGTCATTGCCGTGGCCTCTAATTTCACCACCCTCGATCCCTACGACGCTAACGATACGCTGTCGCAGGCGGTCGCAAAGTCGTTCTATCAGGGGCTGTTCGGCTTTGATAAAGACATGAAGCGCATCAACGTCCTGGCGGACAGCTACCAGGTGAGCGAGGATGGTCTGACCTATACGATTAAACTGCACTCCGGCGTGAAGTTTCAGGATGGCACCGACTTTAATGCCGAGGCGGTGAAGGCCAACCTCGACCGTGCCAGTAATCCCGATAATCATCTGAAACGCTATAACCTGTTCAAATATATCGCCAGCACGGAAGCCGTCGATCCTGTGACGGTGAAAATCACGCTCAAACAGCCTTTCTCGGCCTTTATCAATATTCTGGCGCACCCGGCCGCCGCGATGATCTCGCCCGCTGCGTTGAAAAAATATGGTAAGGAGATTGGGTTCCATCCGGTGGGAACCGGGCCGTTTGAATTCGTCACCTGGAACCAGACCGACTTCGTTAAGGTAAAAAAATGGGATGGCTACTGGAAGAAGGGCTATCCAAAACTCGACAGTATTACGTGGCGTCCGGTGGTGGATAACAACACCCGTGCGGCCATGCTGCAAACGGGCGAGGCGAACTTTGCTTTCCCGGTGCCCTACGAGCAGGCCAAACTGCTGGAGAAAAACAGCAAGCTTGACGTGGTGGTCTCGCCCTCGATCATGCAGCGCTATATCAGCCTGAACGTGACACAAAAGCCTTTCGATAATCCCAAGGTGCGTGAGGCGCTGGAATACGCGATTAATCGTCAGGCCCTGGTCAAAGTCGCGTTTGCCGGTTATGCCACACCGGCTACGGGTATTGTGCCGCCATCGATTGAGTACGCTCAAACCTATCCGCCCATTCCCTATGATCCTGCCAAAGCAAAAGCGTTGCTGAAAGAAGCCGGCTATCCGAACGGGTTTGAAACCACGCTCTGGTCCTCTCACAACCACAGTACGGCACAGAAAGTTCTGCAGTTTGTGCAGCAGCAGCTGGCACAGGTGGGCGTTAAGGTGAAGGTTACCGCCATGGATGCGGGACAGCGCGCGGCGGAAGTGGAGGGCAAAGGTCAGAAAGAGAGCGGCGTACGCATGTTTTATACCGGCTGGTCTGCCTCCACCGGGGAAGCTGACTGGGCATTAACGCCGCTGTTTGCCACGACCGCCTGGCCGCCAGCGATCTTTAATACTGCCTTCTACAGCAATCCGAAAGTCGATAAGGATCTGGCCGATGCGTTGAAAACCACCGACAGCAAGCAAAAAGCCGAACTCTACAAAGATGCGCAGGATACGATCTGGAACGATCATCCCTGGATTCCACTGGTGGTGGAGCAGTTGGTTTCAGCCCACAGCAAAAACCTGAGTGGCTTTTATATGATGCCGGATACCTCATTTAGTTTTGACGATGCCGAGCTGAAGTAACCCGGCGGACCCGTTCAGGTTGACGCGAGGGGGCACGGCCCACAGCCAAACCTGAGCGGGCCGTGTAATGCCCGCTTTTGCCGTGTGTGCTGAAGCGGGCGGGCAGGCCAGCCGCGACGGCTGGCGGCTGTGTAGGATCTGACATGTTTAACTATTTTCTGAAACGACTGCTGGGCCTGATTCCCACGCTGTTTATCGTGGCGGTGCTGGTGTTTATGTTTGTGCACTTACTGCCAGGGGATCCCGCACGCCTGATTGCCGGCCAGGAAGCCGATGCCTCCGTCGTCGCGCTGGTACGCCAGGAGTTGGGGCTGGATCAACCGTTGCCACTGCAGTTCTGGCACTTTGTCGTCAATGCCCTACAGGGGGATTTTGGCCAGTCGCTGGTGTCGAGGCGGCCGGTTTCACAGGAAATCGCCACCCGCTTTATGCCAACCTTATGGCTGACCTTAGTTAGTATGGTATGGGCGGTGATCCTGGGAATGGCGATTGGCATTGTTTCTGCGGTGTGGCGCAATCGCTGGCCGGACCGCCTGGGCATGACGCTGGCGGTTTCGGGCATTTCCTTTCCGGCGTTTGCCCTTGGCATGCTGCTGATGCAGGTGTTTTCTGTCCAGCTGGGCTGGCTACCCACGGTGGGAGCCGATAGCTGGCAGCACTACATTTTGCCTTCCGTTACCCTGGGGGCGGCCGTCGCCGCCGTCATGGCGCGTTTTACCCGGGCCTCTTTTGTTGAGGTGATGCAGGAAGATTACATGCGCACCGCGCGCGCGAAAGGCGTGCGTGAATCCGGCGTGGTGATTAAACACGGATTACGGAATGCCATGATTCCGGTAGTGACCATGATGGGCCTGCAGTTTGGTTTCCTGCTGGGCGGGTCGATTGTGGTGGAGGTGGTGTTCAACTGGCCGGGGCTGGGGCGTCTGCTGGTGGATTCAGTGCAGATGCGTGACTATCCGGTCATTCAGGCGGAGGTGCTGCTGTTTTCGCTGGAGTTTATCCTGATTAACCTGTTTGTCGATATGTTATATGCCGTCATTAACCCGGCGATTCGCTTTAAGGACACCTGATGAAAAACTGGCGACGGGAAGCGGCATTAAAAAGTATGCCGCTGTTAAACGGCAACCGGGTGAGAACACCGTGGCGCGAGTTCTGGCGGCGCTTTCGCCATCAGCCCGTGGCGTTGTTGGCCGGTCTCTTCGTGCTGGTGCTGATTGTGTTGGCATTTACGGCACCGGCCATTGCGCCGTTCGACGCTGAAAATTATTTTGACTATGACCGCCTGAATGACGGGCCGTCCCTGATGCACTGGTTTGGCGTGGACTCACTGGGCCGCGATATTTTCAGCCGCGTACTCGTGGGCACCCGAATTTCGCTGATTGCCGGTTTTGTCTCCGTGGCAATAGGCGCGTTTATCGGCACCCTGGCGGGCCTGCTGGCGGGCTACTACGAAGGCTGGTGGGACAGGATAACCATGCGCGTTTGTGACGTCCTGTTTGCCTTTCCCGGTATTCTGCTCGCCATTGCCGTGGTGGCCATTATGGGCACCGGTATCAGCAACGTGATTATCGCCGTGGCGATCTTCAGTATTCCAGCGTTTGCCCGTCTGGTGCGCGGCAATACGCTGGTGCTGAAACATCAAACCTATATCGAGTCTGCACGCAGCATCGGGGCATCCGACTGGACGATTATCCTGCGCCACCTGTTGCCAGGGACGGTATCGTCCATTGTGGTGTACTTCACTATGCGCATCGGTACCTCGATTATCACGGCGGCAAGCCTGTCATTTTTGGGACTGGGCGCGCAACCGCCCACGCCGGAGTGGGGTGCCATGCTCAACGAAGCGCGGGCCGATATGGTCATAGCGCCGCATGTGGCGATTTTTCCGGCGCTGGCCATTTTTTTTACGGTTTTAGCCTTTAATTTGCTTGGCGACGGGCTACGTGACGCACTTGATCCTAAACTTAAGACATGAAACCTTTTGATTATGACCAGGACTTCAGCACCATCGATTTTCGCAAGCAGCCTGAGCGTTATCAGGTGGGGCGCGGAGAGCAGGGCGTGCTCATGGTCCAGCCTTATAAGGGCGAGATCTTACCGCACTGGCGTTTTCGTACCGTTGAGGTTGCCAAAGCTTCGGCAGAAGAAATCATGGCGCTGTTCGAAGCCTATCGCCAGCAGGATGATTTTGTCGGCATGGACATGGCACGCAAATTTATCCAGATGGGTTATACCCGCGCGCGTCGCTACAGCAACCACAAGGGCGGACGGAAATACGATGCCCAGGGCAAGGAATTGCCCTGGGGCAGGGACGAAGAAAAGGCCGCTGCGGCGGCCATTTTCAAAGCATACTGGGACAAGCTACGTGCTGATGATGACTACCTGGCGCGCAAAAAAGCGCACCAGCAGAAGTACGGTTAAGCGCGGCTGGCCCACAAATCGTATTCGTCTGCGTGTTCCACCTTCACGCGCAGGACATCACCCGGCTTAACGTTGCTCTCGCCGTTCAGGTAAACGGCGCCGTCGATTTCTGGCGCATCAGCCATGCTACGACCAATCGCACCTTCTTCATCGACCTCATCAATGATGACCATGATTTCGCGTCCCACTTTTTCCTGCAGGCGTTCAGCAGAGATCTGCTGCTGCAACTGCATAAAGCGGTCGTAACGCTCTTGCTTAACAGCTTCATCAACCGGATCGGGCAACTGGTTCGCCGTCGCGCCTTCGACCGGGCTGTACTGGAAACAGCCTACGCGATCCAGACGGGCTTCTTTAATGAAGTCTAGCAGCATCTGGAAGTCTTCTTCGGTTTCACCGGGGAAGCCAACGATAAAGGTTGAGCGCAGGGTTAACTCAGGGCAGATTTCACGCCAGCGCTTAATGCGCTCCAGCGTCCGTTCTACTGCGCCAGGACGTTTCATCAGTTTAAGAATGCGTGGGCTGGCATGCTGTAACGGAATATCGAGATACGGCAGAATTTTGCCTTCAGCCATCAGCGGAATAACGTCATCAACGTGGGGATACGGATAGACGTAATGCAGGCGGACCCAGACGCCGAGTTTGGCTAACTGCTCACACAGGCTGACCATGCTGGTTTTTACCGGCGCACCGTTCCAGAAGCCCGTCCGGTGCTTCACGTCCACGCCATAGGCCGAGGTATCCTGTGAAATCACCAGCAACTCTTTCACTCCAGCTTCAACCAGACGTTTCGCTTCATCCAGTACTTCACCAATGGCACGGCTGTCGAGATCGCCACGCATCGAAGGAATAATGCAGAAGGTGCAGCGATGGTTACAGCCTTCAGAAATCTTCAGGTAGGCGTAATGGCGCGGCGTCAGCTTCACGCCCTGTTCCGGCACCAGGCTCAGGAACGGGTTGTGCTGCGGCTTAGGCACGTAGCGATGCACATGCGACAGCACCTGTTCATAGCTGTGTGGACCTGTAATCTCCAGCACCTTCGGATGCACCTCACGAATTTGATCGACTTTGGCGCCCAGACAGCCGGTCACGATGACCTTACCGTTTTCGTTCAGGGCTTCACCGATCGCTTCCAGAGATTCCTGGACGGCGCTGTCGATAAATCCGCAGGTGTTAACAATAACGATTTCAGCATCGTCATAGCGTGGTACCACCTCATAACCCTCGGTGCGCAGTTCCGTCAGGATGCGCTCTGAGTCGACAAGGTTTTTTGGACAGCCGAGCGAGACAAATCCGACGCGCGGCGGCAGTGTATTGGTAGTGGACATAAGGTGGTTTCCGGTTCAGCACAGCAATGGCGCGCGATTTTACCTGTGTTGTGATGAAAATTGTAGCGTTATCTGTATGGGATTAGTTAAGCGTAAAGTAACGCAAAAACCCGTAAAGGTCTGCACCCATCGCCCGGGGTCGGACGGCAGAACACGAGGGCAACCGAAAGTCAGTAACTCACCGTTGTGTAAAAGAATTTCTAATAAACACCGAATAATCAGGTGGATAAATATTAAACATCTTTAACTTTACGACAGCGATTTTGGTCACATTCTAAGTTGATATTTGCTTGTTTTCATTAATAATGAATCGCTTAACCAGTACTGAAGGCGTCGTTTCTTCAGATCATGACGTGGACAATGTGAGAGCAAAATAATGAAAGAGATCATCAACGGGTTTCTGAGTTTTCAGCAGACAGTCTTTCCCGAAAGAAAGGCGCTTTTTAAAAGTCTGGCATCTAATCAGAATCCAAAAGCGCTGTTTATCTCTTGCTCAGACAGCCGTCTGGTGCCGGAACTCGTTACTCAGCAGGAACCCGGACAGCTGTTCGTCATCCGTAATGCGGGCAACATTGTGCCCTCTTTTGGTCCGGAACCGGGCGGCGTGTCAGCGACAATTGAGTATGCCGTAATGGCGCTGGGGGTTTCTGACATCATTATCTGTGGTCACTCAAACTGTGGCGCGATGAACGCTATCGCCTCCTGTGCCTGTATGGATTCTATGCCAGCCGTCGAGCACTGGCTGCGTTATGCCGATGCGGCAAAAGCGGTGGTTGAGCAGCGTGAATACGATTCGCCTGAGAAGAAGCTCAACGAAATGGTGCAGGAAAACGTGATTGCCCAGCTGAACAACATGAAAACCCACCCGTCAGTTTCGGTCGGGTTACGTCAGGGCAAGCTGCGCCTGCACGGCTGGGTGTACGATATTGAGAGCGGTACGATTCTGGCGCTGACGCCAGGCGGTAAAGAGTTTATCTCACTGGCGGAAAATCCCGATACCTGTTTCGAATAACCGCTTCCGCCCGCTATCTTACTGCGGGCGGTCTCTTCTCTTCACGATCACTTTTCGGGCGGTCTCTTCTTTTCTCTTCACGATCCCTTTTCGGTCGGTTTTCCCAGCGCATGCCATTGCCCATCCTGCTGCCAACGCCTTGTTTAATCTTTTGTAAATCCTTTACTGCATTCCAGACGGTCTGACTACGCTTAACAGCACTGCACGCTGTCAGGAGAAGACTATGGTTCGTATTCCGACCCCGTTGTTATTGAGTGGCGCATTACTCTTTTCCAGCCCGCTGTGGGCGAGTGACCTTAAGGTTGAGGTGCTTCAGGATAAGCTGGATCACCCCTGGTCTGTGGCGTTTTTGCCCGATAATCAGACGTTGCTGATTACTGAACGATCCGGCCAACTGCGCAGCTGGCGGCCTGACAGCGGCTTGTCCGAACCGATTCAGGGCGTGCCAAAGGTCTGGGCGCAGCGTCAGAGCGGACTGCTGGACGTGGTGCTGGCCCCCGATTTTGCCCAGAGCCGCCGCGTCTGGCTCAGCTATACCGAAGCGGACAGCAACGGCAAGGCGGGCGCCGTAGTGGGCTACGGCAAACTCAGCCCTGATAACCGCCAGTTAACCGATTTTCATGAGGTGATTCAGCAAACGCCGCGCCTCTCAAGTGGCAATAATATCGGCACCCGGCTGGCCTTCGATCGTCAGGGCTTTTTATGGATTGCCTTTGGCGACAACTTTGTCAGCAGTGCCGCACAGGACCTCGATAAACTTCAGGGCAAGCTGCTGCGCCTGAACGCGGACGGCAGCGTGCCAAACGATAATCCCTTCGTCAATAAACCCGGCGCGCGCCCCGAAATCTGGGCCTATGGTTTACGCAATCCTCAGGGGCTGGCACTGAATCCCTGGACTCAGGTGATGTGGGAAAGTGAGCATGGTCCCCGCGGTGGCGATGAGGTAAATATTATTCAGAAGGGCAAAAATTATGGCTGGCCGCTGGCAACCTACGGCATTGATTACAACGGCAGTAAGGTGCCGGAATCCAAAGGCACGCATGTGGCAGGCACGGAACAGCCGGCGTTTTACTGGAAAGTCTCGCCAGCGATCAGCGGTATGGCGTTTTATAACAGCGCACGTTTTCCACAGTGGAAAAATTCGCTGTTTATTGGCGCGCTGAAAGAGAAGAACCTGATTCGGTTGCATATCAACGGCGAGAAGGTCGTCGAAGAACAACGGTTGCTGGACGGGCGCAATGAGCGGATCCGCGATGTCCGTCAGGGGCCCGATGGCTATCTCTATTTACTGACGGATGAGGCTAACGGTAAATTGCTCAGGGTTGGGTTGACGCAGGACGCCAGCGCGTCCCGCGGTTAACTCAGCGAGCCCAGTGGCAGACCTGCCAGCCGCGCTTTTCGGCTTCCTGTAACAGCGGTTCCGCCGGATTAATTACGTGTGCATAGTCGGCCTGCGCCAGCATGGGCAGGTCGTTCATGGAATCACTGTAAGCCCAGGTGTGCGCGTAGGTTTCGGCAGGGCGCGCGGCTTTCCATTCTTCTACCCGCTTCACTTTGCCATGCTGAAACGTCAGGGTGCCGTAGGTGTTGCCGCTGTAACGTTCGTCCACCACTTCGACACCAATGGCCAGGGCCCCGCAGGCACCGAGCTGGCTGGCGATAGGATTCACCAGATGTTCGCCGCTGGCGGAGATCACGATAATTCTGTCACCGCGCGCCTGATGCCAGTCAAGCCGCGCCCGGGCTTCCGGGTAAACGCGCGGCATGATATCACGGTGGATAAAGCGTCGAACCCATCCTTCCACCGTCATCGTCGCCATGCCGGTCAGCGGGGAAAGGGTTTTATGCATGTACTCATCAATCGACAGCGTCCCGGCATAATATTGACGCATTAATTCCTGTTCTTCATCAATCAGGTCACTAGAGGCAAAGCCTTGTGAGACCAGCCAGCGTAGCCACAGGCCGGTACTGTCCTCACTAATCAGCGTTTCGTCCAGATCAAACAGGGCTAGATCCATAGGGGTTCTCCTCAATTGAATAAAGTCAGGGTAACCCAGTTTTGTGACGGCCTTAACTTTCTGATTAAAAAATCAGAATTTAGCGCATTTTTATGTGCGACATTCGTGAGGGAAAATGGCACGCGCGCGGCACGCTTGCCAGGGTTAATCTACTAAAATCTATAAAACTTTACGATTAAGCGGTTTTTTTCATTGACGCCAGCGGGTAGCGTTCTCACAGAAGGTGTTAAGCCTTTGACTCTCGTTTTACTAAGGACAATCCGGCCAAGCCCATGACAAATACTTGCTTTTCATCTCACCTGCGGCGTATTGCTGCAACCTCTTTGCTACTCGTTGTGCCGATGGCTGTTTTCGCGGAACAGGCACCGGCCGCCCCTCAAATTGACGCCAAAGCCTGGATTTTAATTGACTACGCCAGCGGCAAAGTGCTGACCGAATCCAATGCCGATCAGCGACTCGATCCCGCCAGCCTGACAAAAATGATGACCAGCTATGTGGTTGGCCAGGCAATCAAATCCGGCAAAATTAAACCTGACGACATGGTAACAGTGGGGCAGGATGCCTGGGCTACCGGCAATCCTAAACTGCGGGGCTCTTCTCTGATGTTTCTGAAGCCCGGCGATCGTATCCCGGTGCATGAGCTGAACAAAGGGATTGTGATCCAGTCCGGGAACGATGCCTGCATCGCGCTGGCAGACTATGTTGCCGGCAGTCAGGATTCCTTTATCGGTCTGATGAATAACTATGTGAAAGCGCTTGGCCTGAAAAACACCCACTTTATGACGGTGCATGGTCTGGATGCCGACGGACAGTACAGCACCGCGCGGGACATGGCGCTGATTGGGCAGGCGCTGATTCGGGATGTGCCGGAAGAGTACGCCCTGAACAAGGAAAAAGAGTTTACCTTTAACAATATTCGTCAGATGAACCGCAACCGTCTGCTCTGGAGCAGCAATCTGAAGGTGGATGGGATTAAAACCGGCCACACTTCTGGCGCGGGAAATAATCTGGTCGCTTCAGCCACCGAAGGCGATATGCGACTGATCTCGGTTGTGCTGGGCACCGCCAGCGATGCCATTCGCTTCCGGGAAAGTGAAAAATTACTGACGTGGGGCTTCCGCTTCTTTGAAACCGTGACCCCAATTAAAGCGGGTGCGCCTTTTGCCCAGCAGCGCGTCTGGTTTGGCGAACACAATCAGGTCAACCTGGGCGTGGAAAAAGACGCGGCACTGACCATTCCTAAAGGGCAGATGAAAAACCTCAAAGCCAGCTACAGCCTGACATCGCCGCAGCTTGAGGCGCCGTTGAAGAAAAATCAGGTCGTGGGCACCATTGATTTTCAGCTGGACGGTAAAACGATCGAACAACGTCCGCTGGTGGTGCTGCAGGATGTGCCGGAAGGCGGCTTCTTCAGCCGCATCATTGATTTCGTCATGATGAAATTTAATGGCTGGTTCGGGAAGTGGTTCAGCTAAAAACAGGGGACGCCGTGGCGTCCCTTTTTTTTAACCTTGTGTCCAGCCTTTACGAATCGGTAAAGCGAACAGCGCCCGATAGAGCGGGTTGATGATATTGAGCAGGCGTTCGCCATACAGTTGCCAGGCAAGGTGTGACGCCAGGCAACCCAGCATTCCCACCAGAAAACCGCCCAGCATATCCATTGGCCAGTGAACCCCAAGGTAAACACGGGACCAGGCGATTGCGGTGGCGACCACCATCAGAATGATGCCCGACCAGAGCCGATGCCAGAACAGGAAAGCCAGCGCAAAGGTGAAAATCGTGGTGCCGTGATCGCTGGGATAGGAGTCATCGGCCGCGTGCGCAAGAAACTGATGACCAAAATTGATCGCGAAAGGGCGCGGATGCGGTAACAGCTGCCCAACGCACCAGGAGATGGCGAGCGCGTACAGCAGCGCAATGCCGGTTTTTAATACCAGCACACGTTGTGAGGCAACCCGATCGCGCGGTCCCCACAGCCACAGTGCCACAATCAGCAGCGGAACGATGGCGATTAAGTCTCTGGCGATGAAGATGGCAAGCTGCAATAACCAGTGAGGCGAATCCGGTGTTGCGTTAATTGCCATAAACAGGGTGCGGTTCAATTCTTCCATTACGGGATCGGTTCCTCTTACTGATGTTCAGATTCTCTCAATCCGGGAAAAAGGGCTTAAGCCAACGAGCGAAACCGGATTGAGTCTGTCGCATCTGCTAGCACATACTGCTAACAAAATAAGCTGCCTATCCTGCGTGCAGACGGTCGGAGAGTCCATCACAAGGTTCTTAATCTGCGTTAAGGTTGCAAAACGGTTTAAGTTTAATGATGTTTTAGTGTCCAGGCAGGGCGGGCAGGAGAAAGGCATAAAAAAACCCGCTGGGAAAAAGACCAGCGGGCTCCACAATTTGGGGATTTCAAAGAAAAGCAGTGGCACTTATTCAGACTGTGGTCGGGAAAAAAAGTTCTGGACGTCAGTAAAAAAATTTTATAAGGGCAATAACGGCCAGATAATAACGATTAATGTTCCCGCCAGCGTCAGCAAAACGTTCGCGATAGCATAGGTCCCGGCGTAGCCGAGTGCCGGGATGTTACTGCGAGCCGTGTCGCTGATTATCTCCATGGCTGGCGCGCAGGTGCGTGCACCCATAATGGCGCCAAACAGCAGCGCGCGGTTCATGCGCAGAACATAGGCGCCAAACAGGTAGCAAATCACCACCGGTAACAGGCTGACCAGCAGGCCGCACAAGAGCATCAGCGCGCCGTTACCCGATATACCGTGGTCGATACCGCTGCCGGCGCTCAGCCCGACGCCCGCCATGAATACCATCAGCCCGAACTCTTTCACCATCGTCAGCGCACCCTGCGGAATATAGCCAAAGGTAGGATGGTTAGCGCGCAGGAAGCCCAGCATAATGCCGGCAAACAACAACCCTGCGGCGTTACCGATGCCAAAGCTAAAGTTGCTGAACTGGAACGTAATTAACCCGACCATCAGACCGATGATAAAAAAAGCACAGAATGCCAGCAGGTCGGTCATCTGACTGTGAATCGCCACAAAGCCGATGCGATCCGCTACGCTCTTCACCCGTCGTGCTTCGCCGCTGACCTGCAACACATCACCTTTGTTCAGCATGATGTTGTCATCAATAGGCATCTCGATCTGGCTGCGAATCACGCGGTTGAGAAAGCAGCCGTGATCGGTAAGGTTGAGTTTGCTTAGCCGTTTGTTGACGGCATTGTGGTTTTTCACCACGATCTCTTCCGTCACAATCCGCATATCCAGCAGATCGCGGTCAAAAACTTCTTTGCCGTTACGAAAGCTGGCATCCAGGCGCGCGTGGGCATCCGGATAGCCCACCAGGGAAATATCATCCCCCAGTTGCAGCACCGCATCACCATCCGGGCTGGCAAGGATGCCATTGCGGCGAATTCGTTCGATATAGCAGCCGGTCTGCCGGTATATACCGAGCTCACGCAAGTTTTTGCCGCCGCTCCACGCCACCAGTTCCGGGCCGACGCGGTAAGCGCGAATCACCGGCAGAAACACTTTGCGCTGGCTGTCAGCGTCAAGACCGCGTTCGCGCGCAATCTGCTGGGCGCAGGTGGGTAAGTCCTGATGTTGTAAACGGGGCAGATAGCGTGCGCCGAAAATCAGGCTGACTAACCCGACAAGATAGGTTACGGCATAACCCAGGCTGAGTTGATCCTGCATGATGCTCAGCTGTCTGGGATCGCTGATGCTCTGGCGCAGCGTATCACCCGCGCCAACCAGGACCGGCGTGGACGTCATGGAGCCGGCCAGTACGCCTGCGGTCAGGCCGATGTCCCAGCCAAAAAGCTTGCCGAATCCCAGGGCCAGCAGCAGGGCGCTGACCACCATCACAATGGCGAGCATGAAATAATTTTTGCCATCCCGAAAGAAAATGGAAAAAAAGTTGGGGCCTGCTTCAATGCCGACGCAGAAAATAAACAACATGAAACCCAGGCTCAGGGCATCCGTATTCATCGAGAAGTGTTGCTGACCTAATAATAATGAAACCACTAATACGCCAATGGAATTTCCGAGTTGTATCGAGCCAAAACGTAATTTTCCCAGGCAAAGTCCCAGTGCCAGTACGAAAAATAATAACAGAATGTCATTACCTCTTAACAATTCTGCGATGTTAACATTCAACATTTTAACTTCTTGTTTACTTGTAACCTATTGAAGAGAGGCCTGTTTTTCGCTATCTTGAGCAGGCCGTAAGATTACCTCCAGCTATCACTGATGTCTGAAAAGGTAACGCGGCCAATATTCTAATCAGAAAAATCATTCTCAGCCATTGGCGACTTTCATTCGTTCTCAAAACGACTGTTTCTTTTTATTTCCACCAGGCTCGGCAAGGTCAAAGGCGAAGTTTTGGCATGTTTTTAATGAGTGGGGAGTTATGCCGCAGCGTTATTATTTCTGGGCAACCTGCGTATCAGGTGGCGTGTTTTATTGTGTCGTGTTTATGTTTACCCAGGATTTCCGGCTGTCAGGCACGCAGACGCTACACAGCCAGCCTGAATTGCTGCTTTTTTTACTGCCGGGTGCCGTCATGGCGCTCATGCAGCGGGAGGCGCCGCTAAAAAGCACGCTGGTGATGGCGTTTACTGGAACGGTGCTGGCTGCGCTGCTGCTACATAGCGTGTTTGCCGGGAGTGCCAGCTGGAATTATATTGCTGTCTGGAGCATGAGCGGTATGTTCTGGGCGGGATGCGGGGCATTGCTGGTGCGGTTGCTGCGACTGATCGCGGCGTCAAAGCGTTAGGCTACTGTGTTGAGCTGCATTCTGCCGTTGTCGCGTTAACGCACGCGGGGGCTGGCTTAACCGATCATCAAGGCGCGGCTGGCATCACGCCAGCGCGCACTTTTCAGGACGTCAGTTCTGATACATCCGTTGCTCAGGCAACAAATCCCAGATTCTCTTTTGTCCAGGCGGCGAATTCGGTGTAGCCACCAATATGCTGCTCATCCAGAAAAATCTGCGGTACGGTGCTGACAGGTTTACCTGCACTGGCTTCCAGATCGGCTTTAGTGATGCCTTCCGCCTGAATATCAACATACTGGTAATTGAAATCGTCACGCCCGGCCTGCAGCTTATCCGCCAGTTCTTTCGCCCGAACACAGTAAGGGCAGCCGGGACGACCAAAAATAACAGCAATCATTGAGAACTCCTTGCGAGGTCAGTGTGTGATGACGATCACACGACAAAGTCTGGAAAGCCGGTAATGATGCCCGCTCGTCGTGCTTAAAGAAAGCAGGATTTACCTGTTAGTCTGATGCCCGCATCCTATGACGTCGCAAAGCCGGGCCCGGTGCTCTGCAATGGCACTCTCCGAAACCGCTGATGGGCAATTTTAAGGATGTTATCCATAATTGAGACTCAGTCAGCCCTGAGGCAGGAGGAAACCATGCGGAATGTCGCAAAATTGCCCAAGACCATACTGGCAATGGAGGCGCTGGGCGGCGTACTTATCGCGAGCGCGCTGCTGGTCGTTAACGAGTGGTTACCCGCACTGCCTGCCGGTGCCGGGAGCACGCGCCTGGCGACCGCACTGTTTATTATTGGCATTTTGCTGATGTTACCTGCCGCCTGGCTATTGATGTGGCGCTGTGCCAAAGCACTTGCGCCGCAGTTGTTCAACCTTTCTGAAAAAAAAGATAATTAGCTGGAGATTTTATGACACCGACTATCGATTTATTATGCAGCCACCGTTCCATCCGTTCTTTTACGGATCAAAAGGTGAGTGCTGAACAGCGTGAGGCGATTATTGCTGCGGCCCAATCGGCGTCCACATCCAGCTTTTTGCAGTGCTCATCCATTGTACGCATCACCGATCCGGCGTTACGTGACCAACTGGTTACCCTGACGGGCGGTCAGACATGGGTGGCCGAGGCGGCGGAGTTTTGGGTATTTTGCGCTGACTTTAATCGTCACCTGCAAATCTGCCCTGATGCCCAGTTAGGCCGGGCAGAACAGCTGCTGCTGGGCTGTGTGGATACGGCGCTGATGGCGCAAAATGCCATGGTGGCAGCGGAATCCCTGGGGCTGGGCGGCGTCTTTATTGGCGGCATTCGTAATAATATCGCTCAGGTTACCGAACTGCTGGGCCTGCCAAAATTTGTGCTGCCGCTGTTTGGTTTCTGTCTTGGCTATCCTGAATCCATACCGGATGTTAAACCGCGCATCCCGCAGTCGATGCTGGTGCACGAAAATCGTTATCAACCAGTGGATCCTGCGGTGCTGGCTGATTACGATAGCCGCACGGCGATCTACTATGAACAACGCGACAGCAACCAGCGTAGCGAAACCTGGAGCCAGTTGATTCAGCGCCTGATCATCAAAGAGACGCGCCCGTTTATGCTGGATTACCTGCATCAGCAGGGCTGGGCAACACGCTAATTTAACGCAAGGATTTTGATTGATGAAAATGGCCATTCTGTCGCGCGATGGAACGCTCTATTCCTGTCGCCGTTTACGTGACGTCGCCGAACAGCGCGGTCATTTTGTTCAAATCATCGATCCGCTCTCGTGTTACATGAACATCAACCCCGCCTCGCCCGGTATTCACTACCGTGGCGAGCCGCTGGGGCACTTCGATGCCGTTATTCCGCGCATTGGCACCGGGATTACCTTCTACGGCACGGCGGTGCTACGCCAGTTCGAAATGTGCGGCAGTTATCCTTTAAATGAATCCGCCGCCGTGACCCGCGCGCGTGACAAATTGCGTTCCCTGCAGCTGCTGGCGCGGGACGGAATTGATATGCCGGTAACGGGATTTGCCTCTTCTCCTGACGACACGCAGGATCTGATCGCCATGGTAGGCGGCGCGCCGCTGGTGGTGAAACTGGTCGAAGGCACGCAGGGGATCGGCGTGGTGTTGGCAGAGACGCGCCAGGCGGCAGAAAGCGTTATCGATGCCTTTCGTGGGCTGAATGCACACATTTTAGTGCAGGAGTTTATTCAGGAAGCGCGCGGACGCGATGTGCGCTGTCTGGTCATTGGCGATCGGGTCGTGGCGGCCATTGAGCGCCAGGCGAAAGAGGGCGATTTTCGCTCGAATTTACATCGCGGCGGCAAAGCCTGCACGGTTGACATTAGCGAGCAGGAGCGCGAGATGGCAGTCAAAGCCGCCGCGGTTCTGGGGCTGGACGTCGCGGGGGTGGATATTCTGCGCTCGGCGCGCGGCCCGCTGGTAATGGAGGTGAATGCTTCACCAGGTCTGGAAGGGATTGAAACCACAAGCGGTCTTGACATCGCCGGCATGATGATTGACCACATTGAACGGCATGCTACCCCCGGGCTCCGTCCTAAAACCACGGGTTGACCCGCGCTTTTCAGTGGTTTTCGTGGAATCTCACCACGTTTTTCCGTAAGCTAGGTCGCTTATTTATCACCCCATGGGATTTTACAATGGATTCTCTTGTCGTTCCGGATATCGACCTGCTGCGTCGTTGGCTGGATCAGCAAAATATCACTTGGTTTGAATGTGATGCTTGTCAGGCACTTCATTTGCCGCACATGCAAAACTTCGACGGGGTGTTTGACGCTAAAATCGACCTGGTCGATAACGTCATTCTGTTTTCGGCACTGGCCGAAGTAAAACCGACGGCGCTTATTCCGCTGGTGGGTGACTTATCGCAAATTAACGCCAGTTCGCTCACGGTGAAGGCGTTCATCGATATACAGGATGACAACCTGCCTAAGCTTATTGTTTGTCAGTCAATGATGACCACTGCCGGGTTAACCTTCGGGCAGTTTGCACATTTTATGAAGCAGAGCGAAGAAGAAATTTCCATGGTCATTATGGAAGCCTTTGCCAATAATCTGCTGATGATAGGTGAAGACGAAGAGCACGTCTCAAGCAGCAGCATCCATTCTGTTCTGCACTAAGAACAGGATCTGATTAAGCCGTCACCCGTGACGGCTTTTTTTATTCCCGGCGAATGTCTACTTGCTGACCCGCGCTATTTCCCGCCCCCCGATGCAGCCGCAAAGATCCCTGTCTCCGGCACGCGTAATTCTTAATATTATCAATTGTGAACGACATAGATTAATTTATAACCGTAATGTTTTATTCTGCATTAAGCCCTTTATTGCCAGATTTATGACGTTCTTTATGCCATAAAAGCCGAACCTCATAGCTTAAACATGCCTAAAATATTGAGTTCAGGCGTTTTTTACGCTGAGGTCTGGTGAACCCTTAACGGGGGGGCTATGCTTGCGGGGCGGCGACAAGCCTTAGATTGCCGCGCAGGTATAGGTTTTTACTATTAAACGTCCACTGAATAATGATTCATTGTGTCACTGAATTTTAATCACGAAACGCAAAACTGAATCACTGATGTGCAGCGTTGTTATAACCCGCTCAGGAGGATTAAAAGCATGTTCAACCAACGTCAAAAATGGTTGTCAGGTGTGGTTGCTGGGGTGCTGATGGCTGCTTCAGCCAGTACCATGGCGGAAGATAAGACGCTGCACGTTTATAACTGGTCGGATTATATTTCGCCAGATACCGTGCCTAATTTCGAAAAGCAGACCGGCATTAAAGTCGTCTACGACGTGTTTGATTCCAATGAAGTGCTGGAAGGCAAACTGATGGCCGGCAGTACGGGTTACGATGTCGTGGTGCCTTCTTCCAGTTTCCTGGCGCGTCAGCTTCAGTCCGGCGTGTTTCAGCCGCTGGATAAAAGCAAACTGCCAAATTATAAAAATCTGGATCCCGCGTTAATGGCGAAAGTGGCGCAACACGATCCGGGTAACAAATATGCGATTCCTTATTTGTGGGGCACCACCGGCATTGGCTATAACGTCGAAAAAGTGAAAGCTGCGCTGGGCGCGGATGCGCCGGTAAACAGTTGGGATCTGGTCTTGAAGCCGGAAAACCTGGAAAAACTGAAAAGCTGTGGCGTGTCTTTCCTGGATGCGCCTGAAGAGATCTTCGCAACCGTACTTAATTATTTGGGCAAAGATCCTAACAGCAGCGATGCAAAAGATTATTCTGGCGCCGCGACGGATCTGCTACTTAAGCTGCGTCCGAATATTCGTTACTTCCACTCTTCGCAATATATTAACGATCTGGCGAACGGCAATATCTGTGTGGCTATTGGCTGGTCAGGCGATATTCTTCAGGCGAAAAACCGTGCGGAGAAAGCAAAGAATGGCGTCAACATTGGTTACAGCGTACCGAAAGAGGGCGCACTGGCCTTCTTCGATATGATGGCGATTCCAAAAGACGCGAAAGATGTGGATGCCGCTTACACCTGGCTGAACTACATCATGGATCCGAAAGTGATTGCTGACATCTCCAATAAAATGAATTACGCCAACGGCAATAAAGCGTCACTGCCGCTGATTAATGCCGATATCCGTAATAACCCGGGTATTTACCCGACGCCGGATGCCATGGCCAAACTGTTTGTGCTGAAGGTCCAGGATCCAAAACTGGATCGTGTGCGTACGCGTGCATGGACTAAGGTTAAAAGCGGTAAGTAATTCGACAGCATATGTTTTGTGACAGCAACAGAGGCGCAGTGCAGGCCTCTGTTGTGCCATTTTTAGCGGCACTGTTTGCCGCGTTGTTCCGCCTGGCTCCGGAGAACTACATTCGTGAACGATGCCATCCCTCGCCCGCAAAATAAAACCGCAAAAGCGTTAACGCCGCTGCTGGAAATTCGCAACCTGACCAAATCGTTTGACGGCCAGCATGCCGTGGATGATGTCAGCCTGACCATTTACAAAGGGGAGATTTTCGCTCTGCTCGGCGCGTCCGGCTGTGGCAAATCTACCCTGTTACGCATGCTGGCGGGTTTTGAACAGCCCACCAGCGGCCAGATTGTGCTGGATGGGCACGATCTCTCCCATGTCGCGCCCTATCAGCGGCCGATCAATATGATGTTTCAGAGCTATGCGCTGTTCCCCCATATGACGGTGGAGCAGAACATCGCCTTTGGCCTAAAGCAAGACAAACTGGCAAAGGGCGAAATCGCCAGCCGCGTGGAAGAAATGCTGTCATTGGTGCACATGCAGGAATTTGCCAAACGTAAGCCGCACCAGCTTTCAGGGGGACAACGGCAGCGCGTGGCGCTGGCGCGTAGCCTGGCAAAGCGGCCTAAACTGCTGCTGCTGGATGAACCCATGGGGGCGCTGGACAAAAAGCTACGCGACCGTATGCAACTGGAAGTGGTCGATATTCTGGAGCGGGTCGGGGCGACCTGCGTGATGGTGACGCACGATCAGGAAGAGGCCATGACGATGGCGGGGCGAATTGCCATCATGAACCGGGGCAAATTCGTGCAAATTGGTGAGCCGGAAGAGATTTACGAGCATCCTACCAGCCGCTACAGCGCCGAGTTTATCGGTTCAGTCAACGTGTTCGACGGTCTGCTGCGTGAACGTCAGGAAGACGGCCTGGTGATTGACAGTCCGGGCCTCAAGCATCCTCTGAAAGTGGATTCCGATGTGTCGGTCGTCGATAACGTGCCGGTTCACGTTGCCCTGCGCCCGGAAAAGGTGATGCTGTGTGAAGAGATCCCTGCCGATGGCTGTAACGTCGCGGACGGTGAGGTGGTACACATCGCGTATCTGGGCGATCTCTCCATTTACCATGTTCGCCTGCACAGCGGTCAGATGCTCAGTGCCCAGCTACAAAATGAACATCGCTACCGCAAAGGTATGCCGACCTGGGGCGACCAGGTGCGCCTGTGCTGGGACAGTGACAGCTGCGTGGTTTTGACAGTTTAAGGAGGCGCGATGAGCCAGATTTTTCAACGCACGAAAGCCCCGGCTAAGCTGCTCGGTACACCGTTGCAGCGCTGGGCAACGCGCATAAAAATGCAGCACGGGCGCAAGCTCGTCATTGCATTGCCTTACCTGTGGCTGATTCTGTTTTTTCTGTTGCCGTTCCTGATTGTTTTAAAAATCAGCTTTGCGGATATTGCCCGTGCTATTCCGCCTTACACCGAGTTGGTCACCTGGGCTGACGATCAGCTGAGTCTGGTGTTGAATCTGGGCAACTATGTGACGCTCAGTGATGATCCGCTGTATATCGACGCCTATTTGCAGTCGTTAAAAGTGGCCGCGATCTCCACTGTCATCTGTCTGCTGATTGGTTATCCGCTGGCCTGGGCCGTCGCGCACAGTAAGCCCTCGATGCGGTCTGTCCTGCTGCTGCTGGTCATATTGCCGTCGTGGACGTCGTTCCTGGTGCGGGTTTACGCCTGGATGGGGCTGCTGAACAATAACGGTATTCTTAATCGTTTTCTGATGTGGACAGGCGTGATCGATCATCCACTGGTGATCCTCTACACCAATACGGCGGTCTATATCGGGATTGTGTACTGCTATCTGCCGTTTATGGTCTTGCCCATCTATACCGCGCTGACGCGTATCGATTACTCGCTGGTGGAAGCCTCGCTGGACCTGGGCGCGCGCCCGCTGAAAACCTTCTTCAGCGTGATCGTGCCTCTGACCAAAGGCGGCATCATTGCCGGTTCCATGCTGGTGTTTATCCCGGCGGTCGGCGAGTACGTGATTCCCGAACTGCTGGGCGGACCGGACAGCATCATGATTGGCCGTATTCTCTGGCAGGAGTTCTTTAACAACCGCGACTGGCCCGTGGCCTCCGCGCTGGCGGTGATCATTTTGCTGATTTTGATTCTGCCGATTATCTGGTTCCATAAACATCAAAACCGAGAAATGGGAGAGAAGGGATGAATAATCTGCCAACGATCCGCTCTCCCTGGCGCACGGCGATTTTGGCCTGCTGCTTTATGTTTCTGTACGCGCCCATGCTGCTGCTGGTGGTTTACTCCTTTAACAGTTCCCAACTGGTTACGGTCTGGGAAGGGTTTTCATTTCACTGGTATCAGGTGCTGTTTCAGGACGATGCCATGATCGATGCGGTGCTGCTGAGCCTCACCATTGCCGCGCTTTCCGCCACCATGGCGGTGGTGCTGGGTACCATGGCGGCGGTGATCATCGTGCGGTTTGGGCGTTTTCGCGGCCATAACGGCTTTGCCTTTATGCTCACTGCACCGCTGGTCATGCCCGATGTGATTACCGGCCTGTCGCTGCTGTTGCTGTTTGTCGGGCTCGGCAATGCGCTGGGCTGGCCGACAGAACGCGGTACGCTCACCATCTGGCTGGCGCACGTGACCTTCTGTACCGCTTACGTGGCGGTGGTGATCAATTCGCGCCTGCGCGAGTTGGACCGGTCAATTGAGGAAGCCGCAATGGATCTTGGCGCGACGCCGTTGAAGGTCTTCTTTGTGATCACGGTGCCGATGATTGCGCCGGCCATCGTGACCGGCTGGCTGCTGGCCCTTACCCTGTCACTGGATGACCTGGTGATTGCCAGCTTTGTGACCGGCCCGGGTGCCACCACCTTACCGATGGCGATTTTTGCCACGGTACGACGTGGCGTTAATCCGGAGATCAACGCGCTGGCTTCCCTGATCCTGTTCGTTGTGGGCATCGTGGGCTTTATTGCCTGGCGCGTCATGGCACATGAAGAAAAACAGCGTTTAAGCGATATTCAGAAAGCGAAACGTGGCTGAAATCCCCGACTTTTGCCATTCTATAGAAGGGCTGGTTAATCCAGCCTTTTTATCGTCATGGTGGAGTGAAAGACATGTCGGAAATGCTTAAACACGGCGCTGTTTTACCGGCTGCCCCGGTCCCCGTCACAGTGGCGGGCGTGGCGATTATCGCGACGCGCTGCCTGAGCGTGTTGATGCTGGCGAATGAACTGGGTTATACCGAGCTGGCCAACTTTGTCCATCGCAGTGCGCAGTCATGGGATTCCACGCTGATCTTCATCGCCAGTCAGGTCATTTTCTTATTTGAATTGCGCTGTGCCTTCACGCTGATGCGCGGAAGCAACCGGGGACGCTGGGGATTCGTGGCGGCGCAAATTGTGGTGCTGTTATATATGTTGATGGCCTCCACAGGCGGGATCTATCCGGAAATCTACAGTATTGCAGGTGAAAATAATCTGCAGATTATTCACCTCACGCTGCTGCAAAAACTGCCCGATCTGATGGTGTTATTACTGCTTTTTCTGCCCGCCAGCAGCCGCGCATTTTTCCGCAAGCGGTGATACAATCGCGCTCCGCCAACCTTCCCGACAGTTAATACAGGCTTTACCATGCACTGCGCGCTCTATGACGCTCACCGTTGCCGCTCTTGCCAGTGGCTTGAAAAACCCTATCCCCAGCAGCTTGATGATAAAGGGGCCCGGCTGAACCAACTGCTGGCCGCGTTTCCGGTTAAACAGTGGCTGCCGCCGGTAACCTCAGCGCAGCAAGGGTTCCGCAATAAAGCAAAGATGGTGGTAAGCGGCAGCGTTGAGCGTCCGGTTTTCGGCATGGTGCAGCGCAACGGCGAGGCGACAGATCTTTGCGCATGTCCGCTCTATCCCGACAGCTTTTCCCCGGTACTGGCGACCTTAAAACCCTTTATCGCGCGTGCCGGTTTAACGCCGTATAACATTGAACGTCAGCGCGGTGAACTGAAGTATTTGCTGCTCACCGAAAGTACCCAGGGCGGCATGATGCTGCGTTTTGTCCTGCGGTCGCACACCAAACTGACACAGCTGCGTAACGCCCTGCCGTGGCTACAGCAGCAACTCCCACAGCTAAAGGTCATTTCAGCCAACATACAGCCGGTGCATATGGCTATTCTGGAAGGGGACGAGGAGGTCGCATTGACATCCACTCAGGCGCTGGCGGACGAGTTTAACGGCGTGCCGTTGTGGATTCGACCACAAAGCTTTTTCCAGACCAATCCTCAGGTCGCCAGTGCGCTGTACGCGACGGCGCGCGACTGGGTACGTCAACTGCCGGTGACCAGCATGTGGGATCTGTTTTGCGGCGTGGGCGGATTTGGCCTGCATTGTGCCTCACCCACGTTAGCGCTTACCGGTATTGAGATCAGTCCCGAAGCCATCCAGTGCGCGCAGCGCTCTGCGCAGATGCTGGGTCTGAACAACGTCAGTTTTGCCGCACTGGATTCCACCGCGTTTGCCACTGAGCGGGATAGGGTGCCCCAGCTGGTGCTGGTGAATCCGCCGCGTCGCGGGATTGGGGAAGCGCTGTGTGATTATCTCAGCGCCATGGCGCCTGACTATGTGCTCTATTCAAGCTGCAATCCGCAGACCATGGCACAGGATATTGCCCGGCTGAAGGATTACGAGGTTACCCAGGTACAGCTGTTCGATATGTTTCCGCACACGGCGCATTTTGAAGTGCTGACGCTACTGACGCGTCAACGGTCAGGCGGGCCAGCCTGATCCTCTGCTGAACGGAGGAGAGTGCAGAACCGATCAGCAGATACGCCGCTGGCCCATGAGCGTTATTCAGGGAACCATTTCTGATTGATTTTCTGCCAGCTGCCGTTGGCTTTCAGGGCCGCCAGCGCCTGATTAAATTTATCCCGCAGTGGGGCGTTACCTTTGCGCACCGCAATCCCCAGGCCGGTACCAAAGTACGCCGGGTCCGTAACGTGTTCACCGACGCTGGCCAGATCGTTGTTGGTTTTTAACCACTGATTGACAACTGCGCTGTCGCCAAATACGCCGTCAAGACGTCCGCTTTTCATGTCCAGAATCGCATTCTGATAGCTGTCATACGCGACGACGTTGATTTCCGGATGCTTGTCCTGCAGATATTTCTGGTGCGTTGTACCGTTCTCAACGCCGATACGTTTGCCTTTCAGCGCATCAATAGCGGTAAATTTCCCTTTAGGCGCAATCACAATGGCGGAGTTCGCGTAATAGGGCTGAGTGAAGTCAACCTGCTTACTGCGTTCAGCGGTGATATCCATACCGGCAATCACGGCGTCATAGCGGCGGAACTTAAGTGAGGGGATCAGGCTGTCAAAGGCCGTGTTGGTAAACGAGCATTCCGCTTTCATCTGTTCGCACAGCGCTTTCGCCAGATCGATATCGAAACCGACAATCTGATTATCGCTGTTCAGCGATTCGAAAGGTGGGTAGGTGGCAGAGGTCGCGAAGCGAATTTTCTCAGCAGCCTGAGCGCTTACGGCCAGGCTTACCAGTGCAGCGGCAATCATCCATTTTTTCATTACAGGCTCCCGTTAGCCATCAATAACACAGCAGGTGAATGCGCCACACGATGCCAGCAAATGAATTTTTATGCAATAAATATGATTATAAAATTAATCAGGCAGGTTGCCCTGCCTGCGGGTTAATTTCGCCGTTCGAACGCCAGGGCGCGTTTCTCGATCAGGCGCATCATAATGGTGAGCAGCCCGTTGACACAGAGGTAAATCAGCCCGGCAGCCGCGTAGACCGTGACATCATAGGTCCGGCCATACAGCAGTTGACCATGGCCCATGACCTCCATCAGCGTAATGGTAAACGCCAGGGATGTGCCCTTAAACACCAGCACCACTTCGTTGGAGTAAGAAGACAGGGCGCGCTTAAACGCATAAGGCAGCAAAATACGCAGGGTTTGCCGGGGCGTCATGCCCAGGGCTTCACAGGACTGCCACTGACCAGCGGGAATGGCACGAACGGCGCCGTAGAACAGCTGAGTCGTGTAGGCCGCGCTGTTAAGCGACAGGGCCAGCATGGCGCAGAGCCAGGGCTGTGATAACAGATGCCATAACCAGGGCAGCGTTTGCAGGCTGGGAAACTGGCCCGGCCCGTAGTAGATCAGGAAGATCTGCACCAGCAGCGGCGTGCCGGTAAACAGGGTAATAAAGCCTTTTACCAGCGGAGAAAACAGCGGGGTTTTCAAGGCCAGTACGATGGTAAAGAGCAGCGACAGCAGCAGCGCGGTTACGAGCGAGGCCGCGGTCAGGCTCAGGCTGGTGTTAAGCCCTTTAAGCAGTTCGGGTAGATAGCTCAGCATCAGCTGTTCCCCCGCTCAAAACGCGTGGTGCGCAGTTCAATTCGGCGCAGTACGGCCTGACTGAAAAGCGTGATCGCCAGATAAATGGCCGCCGCCACTAAAAACCAGGTGAAAGGCTCCTGGGTGCGGGTCGCGATACTTTTCGTCTGCAACATAAGATCGTTAACGCTAATCAGCGACACCAGCGCCGTATCCTTTAGCAAAACCAGCCACTGGTTTCCCAGGCCTGGCAAGGCATGGCGCCACATTTGCGGCATAATCAGTCGGAAGAAAATCGCTGACTTTTTCATGCCGAGCGCCTGGCCGGATTCCCACTGTCCAATCGGGACGGCTTTCAGCGCGCCGCGCAGGGTTTGCGAAGCATAGGCCGCATAAAGCATGGCCAGAGCAATAACACCACAGAGGAACGGGCTAACGTCAAAGTTTTCAATGTGCATCTGAACCGGCAGCGTAAACAGGCCGAAGTTCAGCGTAAAGCCGTCGGATAAGGTCAGCAGCAGCTGTGATGCGCCGAAGTAGATAAACAGCACGACCAGGATTTCCGGCAGGCCGCGAATCAGCGTGACGAGCGTGGTTCCGATCCACGCCAGCGGTTTCAGTCGCAGTGACTCCCAGCCGGCAAAGATCATCGCCAGCACCAGGCCAGCGATGAGGGCACAAACAGCAAGGCCGACGGTCATGCCGGCGGCGCTTGCAAGCGGGATTATTTCATTCATCAGAGATTACTGCTGGAACCATTTGCTGTAGATGGTTTTGTAGGTGCCATCGGCTTTGATTTTGTCCAGTGCCGTGTTGAATTTGCTTTGCAGCTCGGTATTTCCCTGACGCACAGCAATGCCCAGACCGGTACCGAAATACGCTTTATCCGTTACTTTCTCACCCACCGGGGCCAGGTTAGCGTTCTGCTTCAGCCACTCGTTGACTACGGCGCTGTCACCAAAGACGGCATCGATGCGGCCATTTTTCAGATCCAGTACCGCATTCTGGTAGCTGTCGTAAGGCACCACGGTAATATCCGCGTGCTTGTCCGTCAGGTATTTTTGATGCGTGGTGCCATTCTGCACGCCGACGCGCTTGCCTTTCAGCGCCTCAACGCTCGCCACTTTGCCTTTCTGCGCAACGAAGATCGCCGAGTTGTCATAGTAAGGTTTGCTGAACAGGACCTGCTTTTCACGTTCAGGGGTGATGTCCATGCCTGCCATCACCGCATCAAAGCGGCGGAATTTCAGGCTGGGGATCAGGCTGTCAAAGGCCTGGTTGGTGAATGTACAGGTCGCATCCATCTCTTTACACAGCGCATTAGCCAGATCGACATCAAAGCCCTGAATTTTGTTATTCGCATCAACAAATTCAAAAGGAGGATAGGAAGCCTCAGTAGCAATACGAATGGTTTCGGCAGCGGAAGCGCTCAGACTTAATCCGGCAAGCAGTGCAGCAAGTACGACTTTTTTCATTTTTAGCATCCTGACTTAGTGCGAAAGATAATGTGCAAACGCCTCGGTTTGCGGCTGTGTAAAGCGGCTGGCATCGCCCTGTTCCACAATATGACCGTTTTCCATGTACACCACACGGCTGGCCGTTTTACGCGCCACTTCCACCTCATGGGTCACGATCACCTGGGTAATCTGGGTCTGGGCCAGTTCGCGAATGATACTGACAATCTGTGCGGTGATTTCGGGGTCGAGCGCAGCGGTCGGTTCATCAAATAACAGGATCTGCGGCTCCATCATCAGCGCGCGGGCAATCGCAACACGTTGCTGCTGTCCGCCAGAAAGGTGCAGGGGAAAGCGGTCGCTGTAGCTGGTGAGACGCAGACGATCGAGCAGCTTGTCGGCTCGGGCCCGGGCATCGGCTTTGCTTAAGCCCAGTACACGGCAGGGCGCTTCCATCAGGTTTTGCAGTACCGTCAGATGGGGCCAGAGATTGTACTGCTGAAAAACCATGCCTACGTTTTGGCGCAGCTCGCGTATTGCTGCCGTCGAAGGCGTTTTGCTGAAGTCGAAATCGTGACCTGCAATGTGCAACTGACCAGAGCGCGGGTGCTCAAGCAGATTCAGCACACGCAACAGCGAGCTTTTCCCTGCACCGCTTGGGCCAAGCAGCACCAGGGTTTCGCCTTGCGGACATTCCAGGTTAATGTCAAACAGCGCCTGATGAGCACCGTAGAAACAGTTAATCGCGTTTAGTTGAATACTCATGCGCCAATTTTGAATAGCTATTAGTTTTGCGGATTTTAACGTCACCAAAATAGTTATGCAATTAAGGTGGCTTAAAATTTACGAATAAGCGGTAAACACCCAAAAGATTAGCACAAGATGTTGTGAGGCGAACGGCGGGCATTTCTGGAAAGGCAGGCTGAATGCCGTCTGAACGCGTCCGGCGGTTAAGCCCGCGCGTTCAGACGTGGAGGTAAAGGTTATTTATTTTTTCGCCTTTTCAAGCATCTGGCTCAGAGAACCGCCTGCCGGGTGAGGCACGTCTGCGACGTAGCGGACATCGTCCACCACCCAGCAACTGCCCTGATGGATCATCAACACTTCATCCTGCCACTGCTTATCGTCACGGCTCATGTTTACCCGCAGCGGGATATTGCGGGCATCCCGGTTTGGAATGGTCGACGCATCAGCAACATCAGCCTGAGTTGGCCCCTGTGCCAGGCTGGAGAACAGATCGCCGCTGTGCCATTGTGTTGCGTTCTGGCTTTGGCTTGCTTCCTGAAGGGCGTGATAGAGGCCTTCGCTCAGGTAAGGACGATAGTTTGCCAGCGTGGTGGTGTCAGGCAGACCGGCGGTGGGATGTGCGATCCGCATATCGTAGAACTTTTGTGCCACGGTGTCGGGGCCGCCTTCAACGCAAGGGGCGAGTCGTGGGCCGTTATCCTTAATTACCGGCTCTACTGTCGTACAGGCACTCAGCAGTAGCGCGGCCGGGAGCAAAAGCGCAAAACCTTTGTTTCTCATCTCGATTTCCTTATTGTTCTCTGGCAAGGTGCCTTTTTAACATAGAGTATAGTTCTGCTTTTAGGTGAAAGAGCCTTTGGCCGGTTTACGTAACAGGAGAAAACGATGAAATTTTCGACGACGCCAACCCTGGAAGGACACAGTATTACGGATTACTGTGGCGTGGTCACCGGGGAAGCCATTCTCGGTGCCAACATCTTCCGCGATTTTTTCGCCGGCATTCGCGATATTGTCGGTGGCCGCTCGGGCGCGTATGAAAAGGAACTGCGCAAAGCGCGCGAGATTGCCTTTAAAGAGCTGGAAGAGCAGGCCAGCGCGCTGGGTGCCAATGCGGTCGTCGGCATTGATATCGATTACGAAACCGTGGGTAAAGACAGCAGCATGCTGATGGTGAGCGTGACCGGCACGGCGGTTGTGATTCGTTGAAACGTATTCTGCTGCTGTTGGCGCTCTGGGTGCTGGTGGGCTGCCAGTCGGGCATAGAATCACGACCGGGCTATTGGGTCGATCTGCGTCATCCCGCTCAGGGCGCGCGACCGCGCGTAAAAGTAGTGGTGATTCACTATACCGCAGAAGACTTTTCCTCTTCCCTGGCCACGTTGACCGATCGTGACGTCAGCGTCCATTATCTTATTCCTCGCCAGCCGCCGCAGCGTAAGGGGCAGGGCATTATCTGGCAACTGGTACCGGAGCAGGATCTGGCCTGGCATGCCGGGCCGAGCTTCTGGCGCGGCGCAACCCGTATCAACGATACGTCAGTCGGCATTGAGTTGGTGAACAACGGCTATCGCCGTACCCTGACCGGCCTGGAATGGCAGCCTTTTCCTCCCGAACAAACCCGTGTGCTCAGCGCCCTCATCAAGGATATCGCCCGCCGGTATGGTATCGCGCCGGAAAATATCGTGGGCCACAGCGATATCGCCCCTCAGCGTAAACAGGATCCTGGCCCGCGGTTCCCTTGGCGGGAGCTGGCTGAGCAGGGCATTGGCGCCTGGCCCGATCCGCAGCGCGTCGCTTTTTACTTAGCCGGGCAGCATCGAGATGCCGCCGTACCGGTTGCCACAGTGCTTGATCGCCTGCAGCGCTACGGCTATGAGGTCACGGAAGGGATGAGCGCGAACCAGCAACGGAATTTGATTGCGGCGTTTCAGATGCATTTCCGTCCAGCGAATTATCAGGGTTTAGCGGATGCTGAAACCCTGGCGATTACAGAGGCGCTGCTGGAAAAATACGGGGAAGCGCAATAACCGGTGGTTACCGCGCTCAACATCTAGCGACTCGCGTAAGGTGACGCGGCAAGGGAAGACGGCGTGACGGGAGCTCCGGGACGATGCTGTGCCAAAAACGCCCGCCAGTGCGACAGCACCTTTTCCAGCGCCGGGCGCTCAGCATCCAGATGGGTGACGATTCGGGTCACGGGACCCACGCTCATCAGCACATCATGGGCTCTCATCCACTGACCCAGCGCGTCAATCTGGTCTGCCGGGACGCGCACGAACAGCATATTCGTCTGCTGCTCCGTGACCTCAATGCCGATCTTCTGCAGCGCCTCTCCTAGCCAGGCCGCATTCTCGTGATCGGTCTGTAACCGTGCGACGTTGTGTTGCAACGCATACAGCCCCGCCGCTGCCAGCACCCCCGCCTGACGCATACCGCCGCCAGTCATCTTGCGCCAGCGACGCGCGCGTTCAATATAATCTGTATCGCCGCAGAGCAGTGAACCCACGGGCGCGCCCAGTCCTTTTGACAAGCAGATGGTTAAGGTATCGCAATAACGGGCAAGGTTTTCCAGCGTGGTTTGCTGCGCCACGACGGCATTGAAAATACGTGCGCCGTCAATGTGCAGCGCCAGCTTACGCTCGCGGGTAAAATGCCACGCCTGCTCCAGATAGCCCGCGGGCAGGACTTTGCCATGATGGGTATTCTCCAGGCTCAGGAGCCGGGTCGGGGCGAAATGAATATCGTCAGGTTTGATGAAGTCGGCCACCACATCCAGCGGCAGGCTGCCGTCGGCCGCCGCCAGAATCGGCTGGGGTTGGATGCTCCCCAGTACCGCCGCGCCGCCTGCTTCGTACTTATAGTTATGCGCCTGCTGGCCCACAATGTACTCTTCACCACGCTGACAGTGGCTCAGCAACGCCACCAGATTGGCCTGGGTGCCAGTGGGCAGAAACAGCGCAGCGGCTTTACCACTCAGCCTCGCCGCTTCGGCTTCCAGTGCGTTAACGGTAGGATCGTCCCGATAAACATCATCCCCGGTTTCAGCAGCCATCATCGCCTGTAGCATGGCGGCACTGGGACGGGTCACGGTATCACTGCGTAGATCAATCACATTGTGCTCCTGGGCAGCAAAATGCCAGGCGGGCGGAGAACCCGCCTGTAACATCCGTCTGTTTTACCGCAGCCAGTTGGTTTTTGCCAGTTCAAGCACTTCATCACCGCGGCCGTTAATAACGGCGCGTAGCATATAGAGGCTAAAGCCTTTGGCCTGTTCCAGCTTAATTTCCGGCGGCATCGCCAGTTCTTCTTTTGCGGTAATCACATCGACCAGGACCGGGCCATCATGGGCAAAGGCCTGTTCCAGCGCGCCATTCAGTTCAGAGGCTTTCTCAACGCGAATGCCTTTAACACCACAGGCCTGAGCAATGGCGGCAAAATCAGGATTGTGCAGATCGGTGCCGTCGGTGAGATAACCGCCGGCCTTCATCTCCATGGCAACAAAGCCCAGCGAGCTGTTGTTGAAAATCACCAGTTTTACCGGCAGCTTCAACTGGGCGACGGTCAGGAAATCGCCCATCAGCATACTGAATCCGCCGTCACCGCATAGCGCCACGACCTGACGGTCACGGTTGAGTGATTGCGCGCCCATGGCCTGCGGCATCGCGTTCGCCATTGAACCGTGGTTAAAGGAGCCAAGCAGGCGGCGTTTACCGTTCATTTTCAGGTAGCGAGCCGCCCAGACGGTTGGCGTGCCCACGTCGCAGGTAAAGATCGCGTCGTCGTCGGCAAGTTGACTGATTTGCTGGGCCACATATTGCGGATGAATCGGCTGGTTATCATTGGCTGTTGCCAGCGAATCCAGATCTTTACGCGCCTCGGCATAATGCTTCAGTGCGCTGTCCAGGTGACGCTGCTCGGTTTTGACCTGCAGCTTTGGCAGCAGCGCGCGCAGCGTGGTTTTGACATCGCCGATATAAGCCTGATCTACATGGCAGTGCGAGCCCAGACTGCCCGGATTAATGTCGAGTTGAATAATTTTCGCTTTTTCCGGGTAGAAGGCGCGATAGGGGAACTGGGTGCCAAGCAGGACCAGGGTGTCGGCATTCATCATGGCATGATAGCCCGAGGAAAAACCGATCAGCCCGGTCATGCCCACATCGTACGGGTTATCGTATTCAATGTGCTCTTTGCCGCGCAGGGCATGGACCACCGGCGCTTTCAGCGTTGCCGCCAGCTCCACGACTTCCCGGTGCGCGCCTGCGCAGCCGCTGCCGCACATCAGCGTAATATTTTTCGCGTCGTTCAGGGTTTGCGCCAGGGTGGTCAGCTCATCGGCGGACGGCAGCACCAGCGGCAACTGCGGTGGATACCAGTCAGCGCGGGCGGATTCGGGTGCGGCCTGCAGCGCGACATCGCCCGGCAGGACAACCACCGATACGCCACGATTCAGGATGGCTTTACGCATCGCAATGCCCAGCACCTGCGGCAACTGCTCGGGGTTCGATACCAGCTCACAGTAGTGGCTGCATTCGCGGAACAGCTCCTGAGGATGGGTTTCCTGAAAGTAACCACTGCCGATTTCGCTGGAAGGAATATGGGCCGCAATCGCCAGGACCGGCACGCGGTTGCGATGGCAGTCAAAAAGGCCGTTGATCAAGTGCAGGTTACCGGGTCCGCATGAACCCGCACATACTGCCAGTTCCCCACTGACATGCGCTTCTGCACCAGCAGAAAAGGCGGCCACTTCTTCATGGCGGGTGGGCATCCACTCAATGGTGCCCATTCGGTTCAGGCTGTCGCTCAGGCCGTTTAATGAGTCACCCGTGACGCCCCAAATACGTTTTACACCGGCGTTTTCCAGCGTTTTGGCCACCAGCGCCGCTACGGTTTGTTTCATCTTCTTCTCCTTGGTCATCCGTCGCCATCCACCGGATAGCAGAATCAAACAGCTCACAAGAAGCGTAGACGACGCTGATTCAACTTAACCGTAAAAAATTGCATCAAAAGTTGAATTCAGCCATCAGGCAGAGAACAGCGCGATCAAGACCGGCGCAAGCAGGCTCATGACAAAACCGTGCACAATCGCAGCCGGAACGATTTCTGAACCGCCCGCCCGTTGCAATACCGGTAAGGTAAAATCCATCGAGGTGGCGCCGCATAAGCCCAGCGCTGTGCTGCGGTGGCGGGCAATCAGCGCGGGCACCAGCATGATGGCGATAAGCTCTCGCAACAGATCGTTAAAGAATGCCGCGCTGCCGATCACCGGGCCAAAGGCTTCCGTCATCAGAATCCCCGAAAGCGAGTACCAGCCGAAGCCGCTGGCTAAGGCCAGACCGGTTTTCAGCGGCAGCCCCAGTATCAGCGCCGCGATCATTCCGCCCAGCAGCGCGCTCAACAGCACCGCACCCGCCACCATCATGCCACGGCGGTTTAACACAATCTGCCGCAGCGTCATCCCACTGCCGCGCAGCTGAATCCCCACCAGCAGAAGCAAAAAGAGTAATGCATATTGACTGGCGGCTGACGCATGATGCAGCCAGGGCCACTGGGTCAGGCCCAGCACAAAGCCGGCGATCACGACGCCGCATAACGTCAGCGATTCCAGCGCCATATGCAAACGTGAGGGCAGCTTTTGTTGTTTGTGACTGTGCTGCCAGGGCAGGCGATGCTCAAGCCAGCGTAGCGCCAGCAGGTTACACAGTAGAATGCAAGCCGTTGCCACGGCGGCGGTATAAAACACCGTCACCAGATTGCTGCTGAGATTATCGAGAAAGGCCAGGCTGATGCCCATAAAAAACAGGATGACGTAGACCATCCAACCCAGCAGCCGGTTTACGGCCTTCAGGAACGCAACGTGCCGAAGCGGTAACAGCCAGCCTGCCAGCAGAGGCAGAAGAATAATTAAGAGTCCGGAATACATAATGAAAGGTTCGTCCATGTCGAAAGTCACGACACGCTAGCGAAAAAGCGTAGGGGAGTAAACCTTTGTCATAAAGTCTCTTGACCCCCTGATGAAGCCGCTCCATTCTTCGGAAAGCAAAGAGGATAAAAACGCTATGATTCTGGAACATATCGATATCCGGGGATTCCGCGGCATCAATCAACTCTCTTTACCGCTGACGCGCATCAACCTGTTGATTGGTGAAAACGCCTGGGGGAAATCCAGCCTGCTCGACGCGCTCAGCCTGCTGCTCTCTCCCCGCACGCGCGACTATGCGTTCTCCCTTGATGATTTTCATTTTACGCCGGGTGAGGTTAAGGATCGGGTGCATCGGTTGTCGGTTGTTTTCCACTTTGCGGATGACGAAGCGGACACCAGCGAGCTGCTGCAGCCATTCTGGCAACCCGGCGAGCAGGGAAAGCGCCGCCTGAGCTATAGCGTGCAGGCCAGACGGCGTGACGATCAGATTACCTCGACGCGCCGCTTTATCGACGGGAATGGGCAGGTATTACCGGAAGCGGGAAGCGCGGCGGCGATAGATTACCTGCTGCGCATGAACCCGGTATTACGGCTGCGCGATGCCCGCTTCAGCCGCCGCATCCGACCGGTTGAGAGCGGTATTGATGCCCGCCTCTCTACCTTAAACCAACTGGCGAAAGAGCTGGATACCCTCACGCGAGATCTGGAGCAGCACCCGCAGCAGATGAGTAATGCCATGCTGCGGCAAGGATTGCAGACGATGCAGCAGCTCGTAGAACACTATTTCCTGATCCAGCATCCTGAGCGGGGCAGCGAGCCGCACCGCGTTGAGCCGCAGTCCCGTGAAGGTGCCCGGGGCTGGCATTCGCTGGATCAGCTCAATCATCTGATTGCCGCCACCGACGTTCGCAGCCGTCAGCTTATTTTGTTGCGCATGTTTACCCTGCTGGTGCAGGCACGGGGAAGCGAACCTCTGGCGCCGGGCGCACGGCCGCTGCTGCTGATTGAGGATCCGGAGACCCGCCTGCATCCCATTATGCTGTCCGTGGCGTGGAATCTGCTGACGCTGCTGCCGCTGCAGAAGATCGCGACAACCAATTCCGGAGAGCTGCTTTCTCAGGTCGCGATCGAGCATGTTTGCCGGCTGGTTCGCGAGCCCGCGCGCGTGGCCGCATGGCGCGTCGGTCCCGAAGGGCTGAGTGCTGAAGAGAGCCGGCGAATCGGCTTCCATATTAAAGTTAACCGGCCTTCGGCGCTGTTTGCCCGCTGCTGGCTCCTGGTTGAAGGCGAAACCGAAGTCTGGATCATTAACGAGATGGCGCGACAATGCGGCTTTCACTTTGCCGCGGAAGGCATAAAGGTGATTGAGTTCGCCCAGTCAGGATTAAAACCGCTGTTAAAATTTGCCCGGCGTATGGGCATTGCCTGGCATGTGCTGACTGACGGCGATATGGCAGGGAAAAAATATGCGGCCACGGCGCGCAGTCAGCTGCTGCCGCCTGACGTTGAGAAGCATCACTTAACGGCGCTACCGGCGGCGGATATAGAGCACTTCCTTTATCAGCATGGCTTTAGCGATATTTATCAACAAGCAGCGCACCTGCCGTTAAACGTGCCGATGAAACCCAGGCGTATTATTACCAAAGCGATTCATCGTGCATCTAAACCTGAACTGGCCATTATGGTCGCGATGGCGGCAGCCGAACGCGGCACCGAGGCCATACCGGAACGCCTGCGGGACATGTTTGCACGCGTTATCAGACTGGCGCAGGGTAAAGCGGGTTAGCGATTCGCAAGTAAAAATGCCAGCACGGCAGGCTGGCATTTTCAACGGAGCGGTCCAACGTTGGGGTGATCTCAGGCGACAGCCTGTTGCGCTTCAACGGGTACTATCAGACTGGCATGGTTGCCCTTAGGGCCCTGATGAACGTCAAAATGGACCTGCTGGCCCGCCTTTAGCGTTCTGTAGCCATCCATCTGTATCGTTGAGTAGTGTGCGAAGATATCTTCTCCGCCCCCGATTGGACAGATAAAGCCGAAACCTTTGGCGTTATTGAACCATTTAACGGTACCTGTCTCCATGCTTTTACTTCCCTCGCAAGACATTTTATAAGTAGGTGAGGTCACTGAAGCCGTGAGTCGGGTTTGATTAAAACTCAATCAGCTTGTGAAGGTAGAATGTAGAGAAACTGGCGTGGTCGTCAAGCAAACCACCCGGCAAGGCGGGGAAAAAATCATCAAAATTTGAGGTAGTTAACGCTATTTGAAATTTTGTGATACAGGTCGCGTGTGGCATTTTTAGCGGAATGATTCATTAGCGACTGTGCACTTGACACACGTGTTAAACTCTACAGATGAACCGGGTTTATGACGATGTACAGAATCACAACGGAACACTATGGCAAACACAAATGACTGGCTAAATTTTGAACAATTAGCTGACGATAAAGTACGCGAAGGGTTAAAGCCGCCTTCCATGTATAAAGTCATTCTGAATAATGACGATTATACACCTATGGAATTTGTTATTGACGTTCTGCAAAAGTTCTTTTCTTATGATATTGAACGTGCAACGCAACTGATGCTGAAAGTTCACTACCACGGTAAAGCAATCTGTGGTGTATTTACCGCAGAGGTCGCTGAGACCAAAGCGGCGCAGGTGAATAATTACGCGCGGGACAATCATCATCCGTTGCTGTGTACGCTTGAAAAAGCCTGAGCCTCTCTCCATACAGGAAGCAGGTCAGAGCGATTAACTGGAGGAGGTGCCTAATGCTCAATCAAGAACTGGAACTCAGTTTAAACATGGCTTTCGCCAGAGCGCGTGAGCACCGTCATGAGTTTATGACCGTCGAGCATCTGTTACTGGCGTTGCTCAGTAACCCGTCGGCCAGAGAGGCACTGGAAGCCTGTACGGTGGACATTGTGGCTCTAAGGCAGGAACTCGAAGCCTTCATTGAACAGACCACGCCTGTGCTGCCAGCCAGCGAAGAAGAGCGTGACACACAACCTACGCTCAGTTTCCAGCGTGTATTGCAGCGTGCGGTTTTCCATGTTCAGTCATCCGGACGCAGTGAAGTTACCGGCGCTAACGTGCTGGTTGCCATCTTTAGCGAGCAAGAGTCGCAGGCGGCTTATCTGCTGCGCAAACACGAAGTCAGCCGCCTTGATGTGGTGAATTTCATCTCTCATGGCACGCGTAAAGACGAACCCGGCCAGGCACCTGGTGCTGAAAATCCGGTTAACGAAGAGCAAGCAGGCGGGGAGGAACGTATGGAAAACTTCACCACCAATCTCAATCAGCTTGCTCGCGTCGGCGGAATTGACCCGCTGATCGGTCGCGACAAAGAGCTGGAACGAACTATTCAGGTCCTGTGTCGTCGCCGTAAAAACAATCCCCTGCTGGTGGGTGAATCCGGCGTCGGGAAAACCGCCATTGCGGAAGGCTTAGCCTGGCGCATTGTGCAGGGTGACGTGCCTGAAGTGATGAAAGACTGCACGATTTACTCTCTCGATATCGGCTCGTTGCTGGCGGGCACCAAATACCGGGGTGACTTTGAGAAACGTTTCAAAGCGCTGTTAAAACAGCTGGAGCAGGATAACAGCAGCATCCTGTTTATTGACGAGATTCATACCATTATCGGTGCGGGTGCGGCATCGGGTGGGCAGGTCGATGCGGCAAACCTGATCAAACCGCTGCTCTCCAGCGGTAAGATCCGCGTGATGGGCTCTACCACCTATCAGGAATTCAGCAACATCTTTGAAAAAGATCGTGCGCTGGCGCGTCGTTTCCAGAAAATCGATATCACCGAGCCGTCGGTGGAAGAAACGGTGCAGATTCTTAACGGCCTGAAAACCAAATACGAAGCGCACCATGACGTTCGCTATACGGCCAAAGCCGTGCGTGCGGCCGTTGAGCTGGCGGTGAAATACATTAACGATCGCCATCTGCCGGATAAAGCCATCGACGTGATCGATGAGGCCGGTGCCCGTGCGCGTCTGATGCCCGCGAGCAAACGTAAGAAAACCGTTAACGTGGCTGACATCGAAACCGTGGTGGCGCGTATTGCCCGTATTCCAGAGCAGAGTGTTTCAGCAACCGATCGCGATACGCTCAAGAACCTGGGCGACCGTCTGAAAATGCTGGTGTTTGGTCAGGATAACGCCATTGAAGCGCTGACCGAAGCCATCAAGATGAGCCGTGCAGGGCTGGGGCAGGATCGCAAGCCGGTGGGATCGTTCCTGTTTGCTGGTCCAACGGGCGTCGGTAAAACCGAAGTTACCGTTCAGCTGGCGAAAGCGCTGGGAATTGAGCTGCTGCGCTTCGACATGTCTGAGTACATGGAGCGCCATACCGTCAGTCGTTTGATCGGTGCGCCTCCGGGCTATGTGGGTTTCGATCAGGGCGGCCTGCTGACCGATGCGGTAATCAAGCATCCTCACGCCGTTGTGCTGCTGGATGAGATTGAGAAAGCGCACCCGGATGTGTTCAACCTGCTGCTGCAGGTGATGGACAACGGTATGCTGACCGATAACAACGGCCGCAAGGCCGACTTCCGTAACGTGGTGCTGGTGATGACCACCAACGCCGGCGTGCGTGAAACCGAGCGTAAATCCATTGGCCTGATCCATCAGGACAACAGTACGGATGCCATGGAAGAGATTAAGAAAATCTTTACTCCTGAATTCCGTAACCGCCTGGACAACATTATCTGGTTCAGCCACCTGTCAACGGACGTTATTCATCAGGTCGTCGACAAGTTTATTGTTGAACTGCAGGCACAGCTGGATGCGAAAGGTGTTTCACTGGAGGTCAGTGACGAAGCGCGTGACTGGCTGGCAGAGAAGGGCTATGACAAAGCGATGGGCGCTCGTCCGATGGCGCGTACCGTTCAGGAGAGCCTGAAGAAACCGCTGGCGAACGAACTGCTGTTTGGTTCGCTGGTTGACGGTGGATCGGTCTCTGTTGCGCTGGATAAAGAGAAGGGGCAACTGACCTATCACTTCCTGAGTGCGCAAAAACGTAAAACGGAAGGCACCGTGCACTAAGCGCGGTATGACAGAAAGAGAAAAGGCCGGATAATATCCGGCCTTTTTTTGTTTGCCCGCACACGAGGCGCAGGCAACGGCATCAACGCAACTCAGCGACTACGGAAGACAATGCGGCCTTTGCTCAGGTCGTACGGGGTCAGCTCGACAGTCACTTTGTCGCCCGTCAGGATGCGGATGTAGTTTTTACGCATTTTACCGGAGATATGAGCGGTAACCACGTGTCCGTTCTCAAGTTCTACGCGGAACATGGTGTTAGGTAACGTATCCAGTACGGTACCTTGCATTTCAATATTGTCTTCTTTGGCCATCGAATCCTCTGGGTGTACTACCTTTCAGTTGAACCGGCAAGATAATGCCCAATTCAACAAGTTATGTAAAGAACCGTCGGCAATAAAGCCAACGCATCGCCGTGCTTCGCGTTATAACGCGAGCATGTCGGTTAAATTCGGGTGTTTATGTGACGTCTGCGGGGGATTAGCGGGCTAAGAATCTGAATCAACCGGTAACACGCGCACGATTGAAACAGTTCCGAGAGTGCGATGAGATTCCCAGCCTGGCAATTCCGGCTTGAAAATCAAGCGCGGACGACATACCAAACGCCGCTATTATATCACTTAACCGGGTTTATGTGTGCAAAACATCTGCGCGCGGATTAAAAAAGGGTTTGATTCCGCCAGCAGCCGCTGTCAACGGGCTGCGAGGACAGGTTTTTTACCGCATCCAGGTAAGCTTCGCGGGGAATATCGACCGCGCCGAGTGAAGCCGTATGGGGATTCAGTATCTGGCAATCCACCAGGCGTCCTTTGTGCTTAATAAAATGCTGACAGAAAACCCAAAGTGCGGTTTTCGAGGCGTTGGTCTGCAGGCTGAACATGGATTCGCCACAAAATATCTGGCCCAGCGCCAGACCATACATGCCGCCCACCAGGTCTTGCTCGCGCCAGACTTCAATGGAATGGGCATGACCAAGCTCATAAAGCTTCAGCCACGCGCGTTTGACTTCAAAAGTAATCCATGTCCCTTCTTCCCGACCGGCCGCACAGCCTTCGACCACGTCGGAAAAGGCTTCATTCATCGTAACCCGATAAGGTGATTGCTGGTGGAAGCGCTTCATACTGCGGCTGAGGTGAAAACGGTCTGGGAGTAACACCGCGCGAGGGTCGGGTGACCACCACAGAATCGGATCGCCAGGGGAAAACCAGGGGAAAATCCCCTGCTGATAGGCGTTGAGCAGGCGCGCAGGCGAGAGATCACCGCCCATAGCCAGCAGGCCATTGGGCTCACGCAGCGCCGTGTCCGGAGGAGGAAACAGCAACGATTCCCGTGACAGTTGAACCAGTCTCATCGCGTTAAGTTATCCATCAGCTTTTACAAAACTATAACGCAAAGCGTTGCTGGAAACGCCAGTAACGTCCACCTTTTGCGACTAATTCGGAATGATTTCCCTGCTCAATGATCTTCCCGCCGTCCATAACGCAAATTTTATCCATCTGCGCCAGTCCGGTCAGACGATGGGTAACCATAATCACGGTCTTGCCCGCTGTCAGCTGCTGCAACAGGGACAGAATATGCTGCTCGGTCGCGGCATCCAGCCCTTCCGTCGGCTCATCCAGCAACCACAGGTCGCCGTTGTGCAGCAGCGCACGGGCAATCGCCAGGCGTCGCAGTTCGCCACCCGACAGCGGCCGGCCGCCTTCGCCCAGCCAGGCATTTAATCCTTCTTCATTATCCAGCAGACTCTGCAGGCCGGTCTGCATTAACGCCACGGTAAGGGTTTCATCACTGGCATCGGGGCAGGCCAGCAATAAATTATCACGCAGGGTCTGGCTGAAAAGATGAACGCGCTGGGTGACAACGCTGATGCGCTGACGGAGTTGCGCTTCATCCCACTCGGCAAGCGGGACGTTGTTCAGCGCTATCTCGCCATGCTCAACATCCCAGGCGCGCGTCAGGAGGCCAAGTAGGGTGGATTTTCCGCAGCCGGTAGGCCCGAGTAGCGCGACATGTTCACCCGCCTTAATGTGCAGGGAAAACTGGTTTAACACGTTTTCCGGCCGCCCCGGATAGCTGAATTCAAGCGCCTGCACGCTCATGCTGAGCGCGCCGGGCGGGACAGCGGCTGCGGAGGGGAAAACGATCGCTGGCGTTTGCTCGATGATCTCATTGACGCGCTGGGCGGCGGTGATCACCTGAGACAGGGGCAGAAAGGCACCCGCGACCAGGGCCAGCGCTTCAAAAGCGGCCAGGGCACAAAACACCACCAGCGCAATAAAGGGACCGGGAAGATGCTGCTGCGCAATGCTGTCGGCGCTAAGCCAGAGCAGGGCGGTCACCGTGATACCGCTGCACATCAGCAACAAACTCTGCGCCAGTGCCTCTAAACGTGCCTGCTGGCGCTGCGCGTTCTGCCACTGTTGTTCGCTGCTGTCCAGCCGCGCGCGCCAGGCGGAGGCGTTACCGTACAACGTCAGTTCAGCCTGGCCTGCCAGCCAGTGCATTAACTGCACGCGCCAGTGCGAACGCTGCCGGGTTATCGCCACGCCCGCCGGGGCGCCCAGGTGGTAAAACAGGGGAGGAAAAAGACAGAGCAGGGCAAGCAGGGTACCGCCCAGCAGCACTGCCAGCTGCGGATCAATCAGGCTTAAACCGGCTGTCACCACCACAATAACGATAAATGCGCCCAGCAGCGGCGATATTACCCGCAGGTAGAGGTGATCCAGCGTATCCACATCCCCAACAAAACGGTTTAACAGATCCGCCTGGCGAAAGGCCGCAAGCTGACCCGGTGCCAGTGAAATCAATCGGCTGAAGGTGAAAACGCGCAAATGCTGCAGCACCCGGAACGTGGCATCGTGCGTGACCAGCCGTTCGAAGTAACGTGCCGCGGTACGTATAATGGCCGCGCCACGCACGCCGGCGGCCGGGAGCATATAGTTAAAACTGTACAGGCCCGCGACGCCAACAACGGACGATGCCGCCAGAAACCAGCCAGACAGGGTGAGTAGGCCAATACTGGCCAGCAACGTGACTATCGCCAGTATAATCCCCAGCGCCAGCCGGAAGGGATGACGCAGCCACAGCCGCAGAAAAGGACGCAGAGCAGACATCAGATGCACTCCTGTTGACGATGTTGCAGCAGTGCACGGAAAGGGCCGGGCTGGGCCGTCAGTGCCTGCCAACTGCCTTGCTGTACCAGTTTTCCCGCCTCCATGAGCCAGATTTCATCCCAGTCGCGCAGCGAATCGATCTGATGCGTAATCATCAGGGTGGTTTGCTGTCGCGCGGCCTGATGAAGTGCCTGCATGACATGATGTTCACTCAGCGCATCCAGGCTGGCTGCAGGCTCATCAAGGAGCAATAGCTGAGCCGGTTTGTACAGCGCCCGCGCAACCGCAATGCGCTGTGCCTGACCAACGGACAGCGCGCTGCTGGCATCGCCCGGTGCGGTATTCAACCCGTCAGGCAGTCGTGAGAGAAACTCGTGGATGCCACAAGCCGCGATTAAGGCATCCAGACGTGCGGCGTCGAGGGGCGCGCCCATCAGGATATTTTCACGTAAGGTTTCTGCCGGTAACTGGGGATTTTGTCCGACCCAGGCAAGATGCCGATGCCAGTCGCGTTGAACCAAATCGCGTAACTCAATCCCATTGGCTTTAAGCGAGCCCTGATAAGGTAAAAATCCCAGCAGCGCATTCAACAGCGCGGTTTTGCCTGCGCCGCTTTTACCGACCAGCGCGATGCGTCCGCCCGAGCGCAGAGTGAAATGTAAAGGACCACACAGGATTTTACCGCCGGGCGCGCAGACCATCAGGTTGTCAGCAACCAGCTCCAGTGGTGCGGCGGCGGCAAACGGGATAGTGCCGTTGCGCGCTTCTGACTGTGGCGTCGCCTGCATAAAGCGCTCAATGGCATCGGCGCCGCCGATTGCCTGCGCTTTAGCATGGTAGAAGGTGCCGAGATCGCGCAAAGGCTGAAAGAATTCCGGGGCCAGAATCAACACCAGAAAACCAGCAAACAGCGTAACGCCCTTGCCATAATCGCCAAAGTGCAACTCACCCAGGTAGGAAAAACCAAAATAAACCGCGACCACAGCAATAGCTAATGACGCAAAAAACTCCAGAACGGAGGAGGAGAGAAAAGCCAGCCGTAAGACGTCCATGGTGCGTTGACGAAAGTCTGTCGTGGTAGCAGCAATGGCCTGTTTTTCTGCTTCGGCCCGATGAAACAGCCTCAGCGTCTCCCGGCCGCGCAGGCGATCAAGAAAGTCACCACTCAGGCGCGCCAGGGCCAGAAAATTGCGCCGATTAGCATCGGCCGCGCCCATGCCCACCAGCGCCATAAACAGCGGAATCAACGGTGCCGTAGCCAGCAGAATCAATCCGGCGGCCCAGTTTAAAGGAAACAGCGCTATCAAAATGGCGCAGGGGATGACGGCCGCCAGCGTCATCTGCGGCAGGTAGCGCGCATAGTACGCCTGCATATCTTCTGTCTGTTCCAGCAGCAAGGTTGCCCAACTGCCGGCCGGTTTGCCCTGAATCCAGGCGGGGCCCAGCGCGGATAAACGGTCCAGAATTTGTTTGCGCAGCGCCTGGCGAATAGCCTGACCGGCACGGAATCCTGCCTGCTCGCGCGCATAGTTCAGCATCGCCCGCAGCACGAAGCACAGCAGCAGTAACATAAACTGTGAAAGAAGCGACGGGGGCGACTGGTGCGTCACAATCAATGCCTGAAGCAACGACGCCAGCAGCCAGGCCTGCAGGATAATCAGCAACGCACTGGCGGAACCTGACAGTGAGGCGAGCCGTAACCAGGGACCGGCATGATGCCGCTGTTGACGAAGCCAACGGGTAAGGTGCTGCTGCCGCGATTTGTTCATGCGAAACCCACAGTGGCGAAGACAAAGGAAAAGAGGCGAGCCCCTCCCGCCTGGCGCATGAATTTAGCATGGTGATAATAAAAAAGGCGACTGAAAAACAGTCGCCTCAAACAATTAAGATCAGGTTATTAACAACTTACTTATCGTTTTTAACCAGACCATCAAGATAACGTTCTGCATCCAGAGCAGCCATGCAGCCGGTGCCCGCAGAGGTAATGGCCTGGCGATAGATATGGTCCATCACATCACCTGCAGCAAACACACCCGGAATGCTGGTCTGGGTTGCATTGCCGTGCAGGCCAGACTGAACCTTGATATAGCCATTTTCCAGCGCTAACTGGCCGTCGAAAATCGCTGTGTTTGGGCTGTGGCCAATCGCCACAAACAGGCCAGCGACTTCCAGCGACTCGGTTTTGTCGTCCAGCGTTGAACGCAGCGTCAGTCCGGTCACGCCCATCTGATCGCCAACCACTTCTTCCAGCGTACGGTGGGTATGCAGCACAATGTTGCCGTTGCTGACTTTTTCCATCAGGCGATCGATCAAAATTTTCTCGGCGCGGAAGCTGTCGCGACGGTGAATTAAATGCACTTCAGCGGCGATATTGGCCAGATAAAGTGCTTCTTCTACCGCCGTATTACCGCCCCCGATCACGGCGACTTTCTGATTACGGTAAAAGAAACCATCACAGGTAGCGCAGGCCGAAACGCCTTTGCCTTTAAACGCGTCTTCTGACGGCAGGCCGAGGTAGCGTGCCGATGCACCTGTGGCAATAATCAGGGCATCTGCGGTGTATTCGCCGCTGTCACCGGTTAAACGGAACGGACGATTCTGCAGATCCACGGAATGGATGTGGTCAAAAATGATCTCAGTGTTAAATTTCTCGGCATGCTCATGCATGCGTTCCATTAACGATGGACCTGTCAGATCGTGCGGGTCGCCCGGCCAGTTTTCCACTTCCGTCGTGGTCGTCAGCTGTCCGCCTTTTTCCAGACCGGTAATCAACACCGGATTCAGATTCGCGCGTGCAGCATAAACGGCTGCGGTATAACCTGCTGGACCAGAGCCCAGAATGAGCAACTTACTGTGTTTAGCCGTACTCATGCGTTCCTCAGTTTCATTCGTCTGACATAGCCTGCGATTGTAGGGAATAAGCCGTGTCATTGACAACACTTGCGCGCGTTTGTTAGCGATTACTGCAAACGGCGTAGACGATGATTGCACTTTTTGCCTGCGGTTTGCGCCAAAAGGGGGCAAAAATTCACGTTGTTGCACCTTATCGCCCGAAAATACTCATTTAAAAACAGGGACCCAGCGATGTGTCTGGCATCTTGTCCTGAATTTAGACATTTTACTTTGACAATCGCCTGCGCATTTGCGAAAACAGTGTGAGAAGCGAATGACATCTTCGGAACAAAACGGGTTTTGCCGCCGGGTTTTGGGCAATGTGCCGAACGAATTTTGTCGTCTGATATGAGTCATGACGCATGATGTGGACAGACAACATGCGTCATACACATAGGTGCGACCGCACTGAGACGCCGTTATTTCACTTCAAAAAATGCCCCGAACAATGAGCGTTTTCAGGGGATGGCAGGTAAAGGGAAGGAATTAAGAGAGACAATAATAATGGTAGATAATAAGAAACGCCCCGGTAAAGACCTCGACAGGATCGACAGAAATATTCTGAATGAATTGCAGAAAGACGGTCGTATCTCAAACGTGGAACTTTCCAAACGTGTAGGATTATCGCCTACACCTTGTCTTGAGCGTGTACGTCGTCTTGAACGCCAGGGATTCATCCTTGGTTACACTGCGCAACTTAACCCTCACTACCTGGACGCCTCATTACTGGTATTCGTTGAGATTACTCTGAATCGTGGCGCACCAGATGTGTTTGAGCAATTTAACGCCGCTGTGCAAAAACTTGAGGAAACTCAAGAGTGTCACCTGGTTTCTGGTGATTTCGACTACCTGCTGAAAACACGCGTGCCCGATATGTCCGCCTACCGCAAGCTGCTGGGGGAAACCCTGCTGCGCCTGCCGGGTGTAAACGACACGCGTACTTACGTGGTGATGGAAGAGGTCAAACAGAGTAACCGTCTGGTGATCAAAACGCGCTGATGCGTGGCAGGTGCAAAGCCTGTGAAATTTCGGTACACTCCTGTGAATACATACAGGACCAGCGTCGGGTGAGCCCGACGCTGTTGTTTCTTACTTTACAGGCACCTGGAGAGTTCTCTTGAGCCAGGAATACACAGAAGATAAAGACGTTTCGTTACAGTCGCTGAGCAGTGGACGCCGTCTGCTGGAAGCGTTGCTCATTCTGGTGGCGTTATTTGCCGTCTACCTGATGGTTTCCCTGGTCAGTTTTAATCCTTCCGACCCGAGCTGGTCGCAGACGGCCTGGCACGAGCCTATCCATAATATCGGCGGTACGGTAGGGGCATGGCTGGCTGACACGCTGTTGTTCATCTTTGGCGTGATGGCTTACGCCATTCCACCGGTGATCCTTGGATTGTGCTGGATAGCCTTTCGCCAGCGCGATAATCAGGACTACTTCGACTATTTCGCCGTAGGTTTGCGCTTAATTGGCGTGCTGGCCCTGGTCGTGACGACCTGCGGCATGGCTGCACTGAATGCTGACGACATCTGGTACTTTGCTTCAGGCGGCGTGATCGGCAGCCTCGTCAGCAATGCGATTTCACCCTGGTTTAGTCCTGCTGGTGGCACCCTCACTCTGCTTTGCATCTGGGCAGCGGGCATTACGCTGTATACCGGTTGGTCGTGGTTGACCATTGCAGAACGAATCGGTGGCGTGGTCATGGGCGTACTGACATTTGCCAGCAACCGTTCACGTCACGACGAACCCTGGCAGGAAGAGGATGAGGCCGAACATCATGAAGATGATGTGCCTGTTCTTCACGCGCAGCCCCATGACGACGATGACGTTCTGCTTTCTGCGCCCCGTAAGGCGCAGCCCGATCTGGACGAGCACGATCCGCTGCTGGCTAAGGCCGCAACAGCGACTCGCGCTGCCGTCGCGGCAACCACCGACGCTGCTGAAATGCCGGTGGCACCCGTCCAGCAACCTGCAGCCAGCGTGGCGTCAACCTTTACCACGGCTACCGTGCCGCCGTCAGCCCCATCTGCAGCTCAGCCTGCGGTTGCGCCCGTAAATTCTGTCGCCGCGCCCGCCCAGGAAGCGGCTGTACCTCATCCTGCTCCAGAGCGTCATTTTGCACCGCGTGATCCTGTTCCGCAGGATAAACCGGTCAGTGAACCGCCTCTGTACCGGTTTGAAATGCCGGATGAAACACCCGCATCCTCAGCACCCTTTACGGCCTATGAGGATGATGCGCCGAAGATGGGCAACTGGCGCGAGGCAGCCTCTGCCGCAACCCTGAGCAGTGCGGTAACGGCAGGCGCGGCAGGAAAAGCCGCGGCCTCGATGTCGCCGCTGTTTGAACCTGTGCCTGAAAATCAGGCGAATCCACAGGTGAAGCAGGGGATAGGTCCGGCGTTACCGCGGCCAAACCCGGTTAAATTACCGACCCGACGCGAACTGGCTTCTTACGGAATTAAACTTCCTTCCCAGCGCATGGCAGAAGAGAAAGCCAGACTGTCTGAAGCCCCGGCGGCTCCACAGGCTGCCGATCAGCCGCATAATCCAGACTGGTCAGCGGAGGAGCAGGATGCTCTGCAACAGGCTGAGTTACGTCAGGCGTTTCAGTCTGAGCAGCAACAGCGTTATGGCGAGAGCTGGCAACAGGATGAACAGAGTGAAGACGATGAACTGGCTCTAGAGCAGGCATCCCTGGCCCGTCAGTTCGCCGAGCAGCAGCAACAGCGTTATGAGACCGAACCTGCCAACAATGCGCCGGTATTCAACCTGGACACGTCTGCGGCCTTTGATTTCTCACCGATGAAAGATCTGGTTGACGACGGCCCGGTTGAGCCGCTGTTCACCATTGCGGCAACGCCGGAAACGGATGAGGTCGCGGCAAAACATGAGCCGTGGCAGCAAGTACAGGCTGCGCCGACGCATGCGGCCGCGCAGAGAAGCATGCCGACGCAGAACGTTGCGTCGGATACCTTCGCGGCACCTGTCGAGCAGCCCGAACCTGTGGAAGAGGCGAAGCCGTCGTTGCATGACAGCCTGATTCATCCTTTCCTGATGCGCCATGAACAGCCGCTGGAAAAACCCTCTACGCCTTTGCCTTCTCTGGATCTGTTAACCGCACCGCCTGCAGAAGAAGAGCCGGTTGACATGTTTGCCCTTGAGCAGACGGCGCGCCTGGTTGAATCGCGCCTGGGCGATTATCGTGTTAAGGCTGAGGTCGTCGGCATCTCTCCCGGCCCGGTCATTACCCGCTTTGAACTGGATCTGGCACCGGGCGTGAAAGCCGCGCGTATTTCTAACCTGTCGCGCGATCTGGCCCGTTCACTGTCCACCACGGCGGTGCGCGTTGTTGAAGTGATTCCGGGTAAGCCCTATGTCGGACTGGAATTACCGAATAAGCACCGTCAGACCGTTTACTTACGTGAAGTGCTGGATTGTCCAAAATTCCGTGACAATCCTTCACCTCTGGCCGTGGTACTGGGTAAAGACATTGCTGGTCAGCCGGTAGTGGCCGATTTGGCGAAGATGCCACACTTACTGGTAGCGGGTACCACCGGTTCGGGTAAGTCAGTCGGTGTGAACGCCATGATTCTCAGCATGTTGTATAAAGCCACGCCGGAAGAAGTGCGCTTTATTATGATCGACCCGAAAATGCTTGAGCTGTCGGTCTATGAAGGCATTCCGCATCTACTCACCGAAGTCGTCACCGATATGAAAGATGCGGCGAATGCGCTGCGCTGGAGCGTTGGTGAGATGGAGCGCCGCTATAAACTGATGTCGGCACTTGGCGTGCGTAATCTTGCGGGCTACAACGAGAAAGTTGAGCAGGCTGAGGCGATGGGCCGTCCAATCCCCGATCCGTTCTGGAAACCGGGCGACAGTATGGACATGACGCCGCCGGTGCTGGAAAAACTGCCTTACATTGTGGTGATGGTGGATGAGTTCGCCGACCTGATGATGGCCGTGGGTAAAAAAGTGGAAGAGCTGATTGCCCGCCTGGCGCAGAAAGCACGTGCGGCCGGTATCCACCTGGTGCTGGCCACCCAGCGTCCCTCGGTGGATGTGATTACCGGCCTGATCAAGGCCAACATTCCAACCCGTATCGCCTTTACCGTGTCGAGCAAAATTGACTCGCGCACCATCCTCGACCAGGGCGGCGCGGAGTCGTTGCTGGGCATGGGTGACATGCTCTATATGCCGCCAAACTCCTCCATGCCGGTTCGTGTTCACGGTGCTTTTGTACGCGATCAGGAAGTGCATGCGGTGGTCCAGGACTGGAAAGCGCGTGGACGTCCGCAATACATTGAAAGCATTACAGCGGGCGAAGAGAGCGAAGGTGCGGGCGGCATCGACAGCGATGAAGAACTGGATCCGTTGTTCGATCAGGCGGTGGGTTTCGTGGTGGACAAGCGCCGCGCCTCGATTTCAGGCGTTCAGCGTCAGTTCCGTATTGGCTATAACCGCGCCGCGCGCATCATTGAGCAGATGGAAGCCCAGGGCATCGTTTCGGCACCGGGACATAACGGTAACCGCGAAGTGCTGTCACCGCCTCCCCACGATATGTAGAGCCTGAACGATAAGCTTTGAAACATAAATCAATGAGCCAGTTCTTGCTGGCTCATTGTTTTTTAGCCGTTTATCCCCATAGTTGATTAGGCTTTCGGTTTTTTCTCCTGTATTAAACGCAGGACAGCGACCAGGCTTAGTAGCGTTATCAACGGGAAACGATTTAATAAGGATTTAAGCAGATGAAATTACGCGTAATTGCCTTAGGCCTGTTGGCCGCTTTGGGTTCAGCCAGCGCTTTCGCTGATGCATCAAGTGACCTGCAACAGCGTTTGAATAAAGTAAACAGCTTCCACGCCAGCTTTACGCAAAAGGTGACCGATGGCAGCGGTGCTAACGTGCAGGATGGAGAAGGTGAACTGTGGGTCAAGCGCCCAAGCCTGTTTAACTGGCACATGACCGCGCCTGACGAGAGCGTCATTGTCTCTGACGGAAAATCGTTATGGTTCTACAACCCGTTTGTAGAGCAGGCTACGGTAAGTCTGTTAAAGAATGCTACCAGCAATACGCCGTTTATGTTAATTGCCCGCAATCAGTCCAGCGACTGGCAGCAATACAACGTTAAGCAGCAGGGCGATAAATTTGAACTGACCCCGAAGAAAAGCGACGGCAACCTCAAGCAGTTCACTATCGACGTAACGCCAGATGGCACGATTAATCAGTTCAGCGCCGTAGAGCAGGATGGACAGCGCAGTAACTACCAGCTGAAGAGCCAGAAAAACGGCCCTATCAGCCCGGATAAATTCACTTTCACCCCGCCGAAAGGCGTCACGGTGGATGATCAACGTCAGTGAGGTGGTAGTGGGCAACCTGTCTCTGGATTTCTCCAGCGAAGATTTTAAACCTCTGGCCGCGCGTATGCGGCCAGAAACCCTGAAGCACTATATTGGTCAGCAGCACCTGCTGGCTGCGGGGAAACCGCTGCCGCGCGCCATTGAGGCTGGCCATTTGCATTCCATGATTCTCTGGGGGCCGCCGGGAACAGGCAAAACCACGCTGGCCGAGATTATCGCGCACTACGGTAACGCGGACGTTGAACGCATCTCTGCCGTCACCTCCGGCGTCAAAGAAATTCGTGAAGCGATAGAGCGTGCGCGCTTGAGCAAGCAGGCCGGCCGGCGCACCATCCTTTTCGTGGATGAGGTGCACCGTTTCAATAAAAGTCAGCAGGATGCCTTCTTGCCCCATATTGAAGACGGCACCATTACCTTCATTGGCGCCACCACTGAAAATCCCAGTTTCGAGCTTAATTCCGCACTGCTGTCACGCGCCCGCGTTTATCTACTGAAATCCCTGACCACAGAAGACATTGAGCAGGTGCTTGACCAGGCCATGCAAGATGCCGATCGCGGCTATGGCAACAGCGATATCCTGTTACCGAATAATACGCGCCGCATGATCGCTGAGCTGGTGAGCGGCGATGCGCGCCGTGCGCTTAACACGCTGGAAATGATGGCCGATATGGCCGAAACCAACGCGCAAGGCAAAAGAGAACTGACGCCACAACTGCTGACTGAAGTTGCCGGGGAGCGATCTGCACGGTTTGATAACAAGGGTGACCGCTTTTACGACCTTATTTCTGCGTTACATAAGTCTGTTCGCGGTTCAGCACCCGATGCTGCCCTCTACTGGTACGCCCGTATTATTACCGCAGGTGGCGATCCGCTGTATGTCGCGCGTCGTCTGTTGGCCATTGCCTCTGAAGACGTGGGCAATGCCGATCCGCGCGGCATGCAGGTGGCGATATCGGCGTGGGACTGTTTCACCCGCGTGGGTCCGGCAGAAGGGGAGCGGGCGATTGCTCAGGCCATCGTGTATCTCGCCTGTGCGCCAAAAAGTAATGCCGTTTATACCGCCTTTAAAGCGGCGATGCGCGATGCGCGCGACCACCCTGATTTTGATGTTCCCGATCATCTGCGCAATGCCCCCACTAAGCTGATGAAAGAAATGGGCCTGGGTGAAAGCTATCGCTATGCCCATGATGAAGCCAACGCCTATGCGGCTGGTGAGGTCTATTTCCCTCCGGAAATGGCACAAACACGTTACTATCATCCCACCCAACGCGGTCTTGAAGGCAAAATTGGCGAAAAGCTGGCCTGGCTTACTGAACTCGATCAAAATAGCCAGACAAAACGCTACCGCTAAAACAGACGTTGCGGTAATGTGGTCAATGTTTTCAACGCATTCCAGCTGGAATGCGTCCCTTCTTTCAACTCATAAATACACAGGATAAGCATGCTCGATCCCAATCTGCTGCGTAATGAGCCAGACGCAGTCGCAGAAAAACTGGCACGCCGAGGATTCAAACTGGATGTGGAAATGCTGCGTTCGCTCGAAGAGCGTCGCAAAGTCTTGCAGGTAGAAACTGAAAATCTGCAGGCCGAGCGTAACTCCCGATCCAAATCCATCGGTCAGGCCAAAGCACGTGGGGAAGACATCGAGCCACTGCGTCAGGAAGTGAACAGCCTGGGCGAACGCCTGGATGCTGCCAAAGCAGAACTGGATGAACTGCAAAATCAGATTCGTGACTTCAGCCTGGCGCTGCCGAATCTGCCTGCAGATGTTGTACCGCTGGGTAAAGACGATACCGAGAACCTGGAAATCAGCCGCTGGGGTGAGCCGCGTCAGTTTGATTTTCAGGTGAAAGATCATGTTGAGCTGGGCGAAGCCGCGAAAGGCCTGGATTTTGCTGCGGCGGTCAAACTCACCGGTTCACGCTTTGTCGTGATGCAGGGCCAGATTGCCCGCCTGCACCGGGCGCTCAGCCAGTTTATGATTGACTTGCATACCGAGCAGCATGGCTATCTGGAAACCTATGTGCCTTATCTGGTCAACCATGCGACCCTGTACGGAACAGGACAGTTGCCAAAGTTTGGTGAAGATCTGTTTCACACCCGGCCGCTGGAAGAAGAGTCAGAAAGCAGCCACTATGCGTTGATTCCTACTGCCGAAGTGCCGCTGACCAATCTGGTACGCGATGAAATCGTCCAGGAAGAAAACCTGCCGCTTAAGCTGACGGCTCACACGCCATGCTTCCGCTCTGAAGCGGGTTCCTATGGCCGTGACACGCGCGGGCTTATCCGTATGCACCAGTTCGATAAAGTCGAGATGGTACAGATAGTGGCGCCTGAAACCTCAATGGATGCCCTGGAAGAGCTGGTCGGCCACGCCGAAAAAGTCTTACAGCTGCTGAATCTGCCTTATCGTAAAGTGCTGTTGTGCACCGGCGATATGGGCTTTGGTGCGACCAAAACCTACGATTTAGAAGTGTGGTTACCGGCGCAGAATACGTACCGTGAAATCTCCTCTTGTTCAAACATGGGTGATTTCCAGGCTCGCCGTATGCAGGCAAGGACCCGCGGTAAGCAGGATAAAAAGCCGCGTCTGGTCCATACATTAAATGGTTCCGGTCTGGCCGTGGGACGCACGCTGGTGGCGGTGCTGGAAAACTACCAGCAGCAGGATGGCCGCATCGCCGTGCCTGAAGTATTACGTCCTTATATGAAGGGCCTGGAATTTATTGGTTAATCGCCCGTTATTCTCTGAAAAACCCAGCGGCTGCTGGGTTTTTTTTTGGTCCGAAAGACGGATCGATGCCAAAGGACGGTATCAGAATTTATCACAAATAAACGTCATCGATATATCCCGATGCCGAAAGCGTAAAAATCTACATTATCAGTAAGATAGCTTTATTTTCCCTGACGTAAAATATGCCGCTAACTTACTGAAGATAAATAAATTAAATTGTCGGGCAGCAAAATGTGCTGCGGTGCGTTTGGCCCCGTTGACTTTAAATAACGCAGTGGCAAACTGCGCGCAATTTCCTTCATTTCTTTTGGTTTTAATTCCCTATGTCGACCTGGTCACGTCCTGTGATACTGCTGCTTTGCGGCCTGCTGTTAATGACAGTTTCAATTGCTGTGCTGAATACGTTAGTGCCTCTCTGGCTGACGCATGATGCTCTGGCTACCTGGCAGGTGGGCGTGGTGAGTTCGTCGTATTACACCGGCAATCTGCTTGGCACGTTGCTGGCGGGCTGGCTGATTAAACAGTATGGATTTAACCGTAGTTATTATCTGGCAACCGGCCTGTTTGCGGTGGCAACCCTGTGTATGATGGTGCTGGCAGGCTTCTGGTCATGGACGCTGTTGCGTTTTAGCGCGGGTGTCGGCTGCGCCTTAGTCTGGGTCGTGGTTGAAAGCGCTTTATTGTGCAGCGGCACGGTGCGTAACCGTGGGCAGCTCCTGGCTGCCTATATGATTGTCTATTATCTGGGAACGGTTGCCGGGCAGCTACTGGTGAGCAAACTTTCCACAGAGCTGTTAAGTGTGATCCCCTGGGTAACCGCGACGGTGATTTGTGCCATTTTACCGCTGATCTTCACACAGGTTGCTGCCAGCCGTGATCCGGCTGAAGCCTTGCCGGGTGGCCGTATCTTACCCATGCTACGCCGCCGCAGTTCGCGCCTGGGCATCAACGGCTGCATCATCTCCGGGATTGTTTTAGGTTCGTTATATGGCTTGATGCCGCTCTATCTTTCCCATCAGGGCATGAGCGATGCAAACGTAGGTTACTGGATGGCGTTACTCGTTAGTTCAGGTATTGTCGGGCAGTGGCCGATTGGGCGCCTTGCCGATCGCTTTGGCCGCATGATGGTGTTGCGTGTGCAGGTATTTGTGGTAATCCTGGGCGCGATTGCGATGCTAACCAATGCCGCGATGGCACCTGCCTTGTTTGTTCTGGGGCTGGCGGGTTTTACGCTTTACCCTGTGGCGATGTCGTGGGCCTGCGAAACCGTGGCGCATCACGAACTGGTGGCCATGAATCAGGCGCTGTTACTGAGCTATACGCTGGGCAGTCTGGCGGGGCCGAGCATGACAGCAATGCTGATGCAGAGTTACTCAGACCGCTTACTGTTCGTTATGATTGCGGCAGTGGCGCTGGTTTACCTGGTGATGCTGTTGCGTAAAGCCGATCATCATGCCACGCCCGTGGCTCATGCCTGAATGCCTTCTGCAGAGGGCAGCACTGTGCCTCGTTGTTGCATGGTGGTCAGTGCGCCTTCCTGAAAGGTTCCTGCGGGGCGGTAGTGATCTCCGCCCCGTTTTCAATACATGACTTCATGTCCGTAGCGGAGAAGAATGTTTTTTACCCGCTCCATCGTCTCTTTAGTGGGCGGTTTCACGCCATCAAGCTTGTACTCTTCGCCCATCGCGATCCACTTATGTTTACCCAGTTCGTGATAAGGCAGAAGCTCGATCTTTTCAACGTTCGCCATATCCTGGGTAAACGCTCCCAGGCGATGAACGGTATCGTCGTCATCTGAGTAGCCAGGCACGACGACAAAACGGATCCATGTCCGTTTGCCTTTTTTCTGTAGGTAGCGAGCGAAATCAAGCGTGCGATGGTTAGATACGCCAACCAGAATCTGGTGAACCTCGTCATTCATCTGTTTAAGGTCCAGCATCACTAAATCTGTTGCGTCCAGTAACTCATCAATGACCGGATCGTAGCGGCGAACAAAACCATTGGTATCCAGACAGGTATGTATGCCTTCTGCCTTGCAGGCACGAAACCAGTCACGCACAAACTCAGCCTGAAGAATGGCTTCGCCACCCGATGCGGTGACGCCACCGCCAGAGGCATTCATAAAGTGACGGTAGGACAGAACGTCCGCCATCAGCGCCTCAACGGTGATTTCTTTACCGGCGTGCGTGTCCCAGGTATCGCGGTTGTGGCAGTAAAGGCAACGCATCAGGCAACCCTGGAAAAAGGTAATAAACCGGATGCCGGGACCGTCTACGGTTCCGCACGATTCGAATGAGTGGATGCGACCTATGGCTGACATTGCGATGTTTCTCCAGGTAAGCCTGCGGAGCAGGTGGCACACTCTCTGGTGTGCTCTGAACAGGAAATCAATTTTGGTGGTTATCCGTATCTCAGACAACGACCAAAGCAGACTTTGAATATGAGGCTCCATGAAGGAGCCTCAGAAAGGGCTGATGGCGACAGCGCTTACAGCGATTGTGTAAAGGTACGGGTGATCACGTCCTGCTGCTGCTCTTTTGTCAGCGAATTAAAGCGAACGGCGTAGCCGGAGACGCGAATGGTTAACTGAGGATATTTTTCAGGATTATCCATCGCGTCCATTAACATCTCCCGGTTCATTACGTTCACATTAAGATGCTGACCGCCTTCAATACTGGTCTCATGATGGAAGTAACCGTCCATCAAGCCTGCCAGATTGGTTTTACGCACGTTGTCATCTTTGCCTAACGCATTAGGAACGATAGAGAAAGTGTAGGAGATACCGTCTTTTGCGTAAGCAAAGGGCAGTTTCGCCACCGAGGTCAGCGAGGCCACGGCACCTTTCTGATCGCGACCGTGCATCGGGTTAGCGCCCGGACCAAAAGGCGCGCCTGCACGGCGACCGTCTGGCGTATTACCGGTTTTCTTGCCGTAAACCACGTTAGAGGTAATGGTCAGCACAGACTGGGTCGGTACAGCGTTGCGATAGGTTTCGAGTTGCTGAATCTTTTTCATAAAGCGTTCAACAAGGTCGCAGGCCAGATCGTCAACGCGGGGATCGTTATTCCCGAACTGCGGATACTCTCCTTCGATGTCGAAATCGATGGCCAGGCCATCTTCATCACGCACCGGTTTCACCTTCGCGTATTTGATGGCAGACAGCGAGTCGGCCGCGACAGAGAGTCCGGCAATACCGCATGCCATGGTGCGGTAAACGTCACGATCGTGCAGTGCCATCAGCGCGGCTTCATAGCTGTATTTATCGTGCATGAAGTGGATGATGTTCAGTGCAGTGACGTACTGTTTCGCCAGCCAGTCCATAAAGTGATCCAGACGCGCCATTACCACGTCAAAATCAAGCACCTCATCGGTAATCTTGGCTTCTTTTGGTCCGACCTGCATTTTCAGTTTTTCGTCCACGCCGCCATTGATTGCGTAGAGCAGGGTTTTCGCCAGGTTGGCGCGGGCACCGAAGAACTGCATTTGCTTACCGACGATCATTGGGCTGACGCAGCAGGCAATTGCATAGTCATCGTTGTCGAAATCGGGACGCATCAGGTCGTCGTTTTCATACTGCAGTGATGACGTATCAATAGACACTTTCGCCGCATACTTTTTAAAGTTAACCGGCAGCTTCTCAGACCACAGAATGGTCATATTAGGCTCAGGTGAAGGGCCCATGGTGTACAGTGTATTGAGGAAACGGAAGGTGGTTTTACTCACCAGCGTACGTCCATCAACGCCCATACCGGCCAGCGATTCCGTTGCCCAGATGGGGTCGCCAGAGAACAGTTCATCGTACTCAGGCGTGCGCAGGAAGCGGACCATGCGCAGTTTCATCACCAGGTGGTCAATCAGTTCCTGCGCCTGCGCTTCGTTCAGCTTACCGGCGTTGAGATCGCGCTCAATGAACACGTCCAGGAAGGTTGAAACACGGCCAAAGGACATGGCTGCACCGTTCTGTGATTTTACTGCGGCAAGATAGCCGTAATAGGTCCACTGAACGGCTTCGACTGCATTGGTCGCCGGACCTGAGATATCGTGACCATATTTGGCTGCCATCTCTTTGATTTGTCCAAGCGCCCGATGCTGGTCAGCAATTTCTTCGCGTAGACGAATGGTGGCTTCCAGGTTGACGCCATTTTCCAGATCGCTTTGCAGAGACGCAAACTGAGCAAACTTATCGGCCATCAGGTAGTCAATGCCGTATAAGGCGATACGACGGTAGTCACCAATGATGCGTCCACGACCATAGGCATCAGGCAGGCCGGTTAATATACCTGATTTACGGCAGCGTAAAATGTCAGGGGTATAAACATCAAACACGCCCTGATTGTGCGTTTTACGATAGTCGGTGAAGATTTTTTTCAGTGAAGCATCGAGTTCGCGCCCGTAAACTTTACATGAACCCTCGACCATCTTAATGCCGCCAAAAGGAATAATGGCGCGTTTCAGCGGCGCTTCCGTTTGCAGGCCAACAACTTTTTCCAGTGATTTATTGATATAGCCGGCATCGTGCGAGGTGATGGTAGAAGCAAGATCGGTATCAAAATCGACGGGTGCGTGGGTACGGTTTTCAACTTTAATGCCTTCCAGCACGCTTTCCCACAGTTTAGTGGTGGCTTCGGTGGCGCCAGCGAGGAAAGATTCATCGCCTTCATACGGCGTATAGTTTTTCTGGATGAAGTCGCGTACGTTGACGCTGTTCTGCCATTCGCCTTCAGTAAAACCCTGCCAGGCTGAGGCCAGTTTTGCGTTAAGTTCGGTCATATTATACCTGCCTTATTTAAGGAGACTTTTGCTCTTGGGTCGATCCGGTTGGGATGAACCCTCGAGGCTGGATTAGTGCGCTTCGTGTCCACCGCGTAAGTAAATTACCCAGTAGGTCAATCCGACCAGCACTCCACCGCCGATAATGTTGCCGAGCGTGACTGGAATCAGATTGTCGAAAATAAAGTTTTTCACAGAAAGGGCCGGAAACTGTGCTGCCGTCGCGCCCGCAGCATGCCAAAATTCCGGGCCAGAAAAATCGCGAATGACGATGGCGAAAGGAATTAAAAACATATTTGCGATACTGTGTTCAAAACCACAGGCAACAAACATCGCCACCGGCAAAATCATAATCAGGCTTTTATCCATTAAGGTCCGTCCTGAATAGCTCATCCAGACCGCCAGACAGACCATCAAATTAGCCAGAATACCCAGAGAGACCGCTTCAACAAACGTGTGATGCATTTTATGGTCGGCAGTCTGCAACACGTTTAAACCCCATGCGCCGTTGGCCACCGTATGCTCACCGGAAAACCACATCAGCGCGACAAAAAACAGCGCACCGACCAGATTACCAACATAAACGTTGATCCAGTTACGTGCCAGTTGCCCCCAGGTGATGCGGCCACTCGCTTTCGCAACGACGATCAGCACGGTGGAGGTAAACAGGTCGGCACCACATACCACAACGAGTATCAACCCGAGTGAGAAACATATCCCCCCGACGAGCTTAGCCATGCCGTAAGCCATTTCACCGCTGCCGGTGGTGGCTGTGATGTAAAACACGAAAGCGATGGAGATAAACATGCCTGCGGTAAACGCGAGAAAGGTTGTCGTCAGCGGATGCTTGGTGGCTTTGTAGACGCCAGCGTCTTCAGCCACTTTTGCCATCGCGGCGGGTAATAACAGATTAAAAGGATTGTCAGCTTTCACACTAACTCACTCCAAAAGTTGTCTGAAAAAAATAATAACAAATGCACCTGTGATTAAAGTTGATATAGATCATGTCCAGCAGAGCAACAACGGTAAAGGTTTAACAAGAAAGGTGGTTTTTGGAACTAACGTCATGAAAAATAATGAATAAATTTATTTTAAATAATACAGGTTTTGTTTAACGAGAGGGCGTAATCAAGGCTGAAATATTGAAGATTTGTTAATAAGATAGGTTGTTGGTGTCGCTATTTAGCAGAAAAATAATGACATTAATCTATTAATGGCAGGAATACATAAGGATCAATAAAAAGGCACTGAACAGGTTCAGTGCCTCAGGCATGATTGTCAGGCTAACCCGCGTGAATGTTCAACGCCAGCTTAGGCATTTTCCCAGTAGCGGCGTTTGGCACGCTGCAATTTTTCATAAGCCGCCAGTAGCGCCTGATGAGCAGGGAAAGCGGTCAGGTCGCTGTCTACCGACTGAAGACCGTTGAAGGCTGCTTCACCACTGATGGCTGCGGATGCCGCTTCTACCGCCTCTGCGCCATACATACGGACAAAGGCGGCGTGATATTCCAGTGGATTACGCTCGTCTTCCATGGCCAGAAGTAGCAGAGTTTGCAGGCAACGATAATAATTTGCCCGCGCTGGGCTGAACACGGAGCCGTTGAATTCCATGGTCCATTCTGTCCAGATCAATGCCTGATCCAGATCGCCGCCGGCCAGCGCAAGCATGGCTTTAAGCTCCCCGATGCGTAAGGTATACCAGCCATTATCTTTACCCGTTGCCAGGCCAAGTAACTCACGGACGCGGGTGAAGTCATCAAAACCTTCTTCATCCAACTGCGAAATGAGATCAAGGTACTCTTCTGGATTCCAGTTGCTGCCGGGCAGGGCAAGCAGCGTGTCACGAATGCCTGCGCCCATGCTGTTATTTGCCAGCAGCAGGTCTTCGGCCGGATAGATATCGGACATGCCCGGCACAATAATGCGGCAGGCATAAACGCCTAAGTGCTCGTAGTCCGCGATATAAACTTCCTGATCTTCGGCAGCAAAAATGGCCATCAGCGTGCTGAACTCTTGCTCGGTAGTGCCAGCAAACGTCCAGTCAACAAACGGATAATCGGCCGTTTCTTTAAACATATCCCAGGAAATCAGGCCGCTTGAATCAATAAAGTGGGTTTCCAGATTGGCGTGCTCTGCCACTTCTTCATCATCAAAGGTGGGTGGGGTAAAGACGTCCAAATCCTTGAGGCTGCGGCCCTGGAGCAGTTCAGTAACGGTGCGCTCCAGCGCAACGCCAAAGTCCGGATGCGCACCGAAGGACGCGAAACAGGTGCCATTGGCAGGGTTAAACAGGACCACACAGATAACCGGATATTTACCGCCCAGCGACGCGTCATACGCAAAGATTGGGAAGCCTTCAGCTTCCAGGCGCGCAATGGCCTCGACCACGGAAGGGTAGCGCGCCATCACTGACTCAGGGATGGCTGGGAGGCTGATCGATTCGGCAATGATACGGTTCTTAATGTAGCGCTCAAAGACCTCGGATAATCCCTGCACCCGCGCTTCATTGGCCGTATTGCCGGCCGACATGCCGTTCGATACGTAAAGGTTGCCAATGATGTTCATCGGGATATAGACGGTTTGCTGATCGGACTGGCGGGTAAAAGGCAGGGCGCAAATACCGCGCTCGCTGTTACCCGACTGGAGATCGATCAGGTCTGATGCGGCCACCGCATTTTCAGGATCGTAAAAGGCACGCAGGCGTGAGTCCAGGATCCCCTCTGGCAGGCTGTCATCTTCCGGAAGCGCAAACCATTTTTCATTGGGGTAATGAACAAAATCGCCTTGAGCGATGCGGTTACCCAGCCAGAAATCGGCAAAAAAATAGTTCGTGGACAGGCGCTCAAAATATTCACCCAATGCGGAAGCCAGGGCGGCTTTCTTGCTGGCACCTTTGCCATTGGTAAAGCAGAGTGGACAGTCGCGGTCGCGAATATGCACAGACCAGACGTGTGGAACGGGATTAAGCCAGGAAGCTTCTTCTATATTAAAGCCCAGATCCTGCAGTTTGGTCTGGAAACGCGTAATGGAGTCTTCCAGGGCGGCATCTTTGCCCGGGATAAAAGTTTGCGTCATGGTGCCGCTCTCTCTGTGAATAGGGTGCCTAAAGCGCGCAATGATACGTTTTTTACCGCCTGTTCGCTATCAAGTCGCTGCAATTTTACTGGACGTTTTCTCATGTCAGGGTTTGTCTGCCAATACCGGCAGCGAGTGAAAGGAACGTCCCTCACAATATTTTGTGTTGGCTTGCATTGGTAACATAACCTCCGGTGCGCCGTGCTGAAAAAATGTGACCGGTGTTAGATTTATGATTGCAGCCACCAGAATGCAGTGATAAAACCGAATCGTTATTCATAACCGTTCGATATGACAGTGGTGAGGGAAATGACGCAAATTTATAATTTTAGCTCTGGGCCAGCGATGCTGCCGAGCGAAGTGCTCCGCCGTGCAGAACAAGAATTGACAAACTGGCATGGTCTGGGGACTTCAGTAATGGAGATCAGTCACCGCAGTAAGGAGTTTATTCAGGTGGCCGAGGAAGCGGAAGCGGACTTCCGTGATCTGCTAAAAATCCCCTCTAATTACAAAGTTTTATTCTGCCACGGCGGCGCACGTGCGCAGTTTGCTGCGGTACCGGGTAACCTGCTGGGCAGCGCCACCAGTGCGGATTATGCCGACGGCGGCTACTGGGCGCACAGCGCCATTAAAGAAGCGGCAAAATATTGTTCTCCCCGCACGCTGGATGTCAAAACGACCCTTGAGGGAAAACGCGCCATTCTGCCTATGCGTGAGTGGGACGTCAGCGATGCGGCAGCCTATTTGCACTTCTGCCCGAATGAAACCATTGACGGCGTTGCCATTGATGAAGAACCTGATTTTGGCGACAAGGTCGTCGTTGCCGATCTCTCTTCCACGATTTTATCCCGCTCTATTGATGTCAGCCGCTATGGCGTGATTTATGCCGGCGCGCAGAAAAATATTGGTCCGGCGGGCATTACGCTGGTCATCGTCCGGGACGATCTGTTAGGTAAAGCGCATCAAAGTGTGCCTTCCATTCTGGATTACAGTGTTCTGGCGGAAAACGACTCCATGTTCAACACGCCGCCAACGTTCGCCTGGTACCTGAGCGGTCTGGTATTCAAGTGGCTGAAGCAGAAAGGCGGCGTCGGTGAAATTGAAAAAATTAATCAGGCAAAAGCGGGCTTGCTTTACGACCTCATTGATAAGAGTGATTTCTACCGTAACGATGTCGCTCTGCTGAACCGTTCGCGAATGAATATTCCTTTCCAACTTGCGGATGCGTCACTCGACAGCCTGTTCCTGGAAGAGTCATTTAAAGCAGGTTTGCATGCCTTGAAAGGCCATCGCGTTGTTGGCGGCATGCGTGCATCCATCTACAATGCGATGCCGCTGGAAGGTGTTAAAGCCCTCACAGACTTCATGATCGATTTCGAACGCCGCCACGGCTGATTATTCCCCAGTCAGTGGGATTGCTGACACCTGACTCCGCCATACGGCGGAGTTGTCGTTTTTTTGAGGATAGAGTTTCACATGCAAGATTCCCTGACCCTTCAGCCCATTGCTCGCGTAAATGGCACGGTTAATTTGCCCGGCTCCAAGAGTGTTTCAAACCGCGCGCTGCTGCTGGCCGCATTGGCGAACGGCAAAACCCGACTCACTAATCTGCTGGACAGTGATGATGTTAAGCACATGCTTAATGCGCTTAAGGCTCTGGGCGTCGATTTCACGCTTTCCAGCGATCGTACCGTTTGCGACGTTACCGGAAAGGGCGGACCGCTTCAGGCGTCACAACCCGTTGAACTCTTCCTGGGCAATGCTGGTACGGCTATGCGTCCGCTGGCTGCGGCGCTGTGCCTTGGCGAGCAGGATGTGGTGCTGACGGGCGAACCGCGGATGAAAGAGCGGCCGATAGGGCATCTGGTTGACGCGCTACGTCAGGGCGGCGCCCAAATCGATTACCTTGAGAATACGGATTATCCACCTGTTCGTCTGCTTGGCGGCTTTACGGGCGGAGAGGTCACCGTTGACGGTAGCGTATCCAGTCAGTTTTTGACCGCGTTGCTGATGACGGCGCCGTTAGCTCAAGAAGACACGCGAATCACGATTAAAGGCGATCTGGTCTCGAAACCCTACATCGACATTACCCTGCACCTGATGCGCTGTTTTGGCGTGGAGGTTGAAAATCAGCACTACCAGCATTTCCTGATCCAGGGAAAACAGCAGTATCAGTCACCGGGGGAGTATCTGGTGGAGGGCGATGCGTCTTCTGCGTCCTATTTCCTGGCGGCGGCCGCGATTAAAGGCGGCACTGTGCGCGTGACCGGTATCGGTCGTCATAGCGTACAAGGCGATATTCGTTTTGCCGACGTGCTGGAAAAAATGGGTGCCACCATCGAGTGGGGTGACGATTTCATTGCCTGTACGGCGGGCAAGCTGCAGGCTATTGATATGGATATGAACCATATTCCCGATGCCGCGATGACAATTGCCACTGCCGCGCTGTTTGCTGAAGGCACGACCCAACTGCGCAATATCTACAACTGGCGGGTTAAAGAAACCGACCGCCTGACGGCGATGGCAACAGAACTCCGTAAAGTCGGGGCTGAAGTCGAAGAAGGGCACGACTTTATCCGTGTTACCCCGCCGGCTAAGCTGATGCATGCTGACATCGGAACCTATAACGACCATCGTATGGCTATGTGTTTTTCGCTGGTGGCGTTATCAGATACGCCCGTAACAATTCTTGACCCGGGCTGTACTGCTAAAACCTTCCCTGACTATTTTGAGCAGCTGGCAAAAATTAGCCATAACGCCTGAGTCCTGTGCCCGGTGAGTATTTCACCGGGCCGTTTTCCCTGTCTCATTTCTCGCGTCAAAAAGCCCTTTTTCAGACGAAATTTCGCCTAACCTTCTCTCTTAAGGGTAACGCCGTGTCGCAGGGCAGCGTATAATGCCCGACATTTGTGATGGCCAACTGGCCAAAATGCGCGCAGCAACAGGAGGGAATAATGACAGCAACTGCCCCGGTCATAACTATTGATGGGCCAAGTGGTGCGGGAAAGGGCACCCTGTGCAAAGCGATGGCGGAAGCATTGCAGTGGCATTTACTGGACTCTGGCGCGATTTACCGTGTTCTGGCGTTAGCTGCATTACATCACCAGGTTGATATCGAATCTGAAGAAGGACTGGTGCCGATTGCCGCTCACCTTGATGTGCGCTTCATCTCACAGAACGGTGAGATGCAGGTCATCCTTGAAGGCGAAGAAGTCACCAGCGAAATTCGCACCCAGGAAGTGAGCAATACCGCGTCGCGCGTTGCGGCATTTCCTCGCGTGCGTGAAGCCCTGTTACGCCGCCAGCGCGCCTTTCGCGAGGCTCCCGGCCTGATTGCCGATGGGCGTGATATGGGAACCGTTGTTTTCCCCGACGCGCCTGTGAAGATTTTCCTTGATGCCAGCCCGGAAGTCCGTGCAGAACGACGTATGCTACAGTTGCAGGACAAGGGCTTTAATGTTAACTTTGATCGCCTTTTAGCCGAGATAAAAGAGCGCGACGACCGCGATCGTAACCGCGCTATAGCGCCATTAGTGCCTGCTGAAGATGCGTTAGTGTTGGATTCAACACAGATGTCTATCGAGCAAGTTATTGATAAAGCGCTAGATTATGCCCGCAAAACGCTGGGCATTTAACATTTTGGTTTAAACGAATTGTATTAACCCTGTGCCAGGGATCCGGTGCAGGGCATGTGAAACAACCCCATCCGACATGAAGTCAGATGGACGTTAAATTGAAGAATCCTAAGATTATCAATATGACTGAATCTTTTGCTCAACTATTTGAAGAATCTCTGAAAGAAATCGAAACCCGCCCGGGTTCCATCGTTCGTGGCGTCGTTGTCTCTATCGACAAAGACGTTGTTCTGGTTGATGCGGGCCTGAAATCTGAATCTGCAATTCCTGCAGAGCAGTTCAAAAACGCAGCCGGCGAACTGGAAATCCAGGTTGGTGACGAAGTTGACGTTGCTCTGGACGCAGTGGAAGACGGCTTCGGTGAAACTCTGCTGTCCCGTGAGAAAGCTAAGCGTCATGAAGCTTGGATCACGCTGGAAAAAGCTTACGAAGAAGCTGAAACTGTTACCGGTATTATCAACGGCAAAGTCAAAGGTGGCTTCACAGTTGAGCTGAACGGTATCCGTGCGTTTCTGCCAGGTTCACTGGTAGATGTGCGTCCAGTGCGTGACACGCTGCACCTGGAAGGCAAAGAGCTTGAATTCAAAGTGATCAAGCTGGATCAGAAACGCAACAACGTCGTGGTTTCACGTCGTGCGGTTATCGAATCTGAGAACAGTGCAGAGCGCGATCAGCTGCTGGAAAACCTGCAGGAAGGCATGGAAGTCAAAGGTATCGTTAAGAACCTGACTGACTACGGTGCGTTCGTTGATCTGGGCGGCGTTGACGGCCTGCTGCACATTACTGATATGGCCTGGAAGCGCGTTAAGCATCCAAGCGAGATCGTGAATGTTGGCGATGAAATCAACGTTAAAGTCCTGAAATTCGACCGCGAGCGTACCCGTGTATCTCTGGGTCTGAAGCAGCTGGGCGAAGATCCATGGGTGGCTATCGCTAAGCGCTATCCAGAAGGCACCAAGCTGACTGGTCGTGTGACCAACCTGACTGATTACGGCTGCTTCGTAGAAATCGAAGAAGGCGTTGAAGGTCTGGTACACGTTTCAGAAATGGACTGGACCAACAAAAACATCCATCCGTCTAAAGTTGTTAACGTAGGCGATGTGGTTGAAGTAATGGTTCTGGACATCGATGAAGAGCGTCGTCGTATCTCCCTGGGTCTGAAGCAGTGCAAATCTAACCCATGGCAGCAGTTCGCCGAGACTCACAATAAAGGCGATCGCGTTGAAGGTAAAATCAAGTCAATCACTGACTTCGGTATCTTCATCGGCCTGGACGGCGGCATCGACGGTCTGGTTCACCTGTCTGACATCTCCTGGAACGCGACTGGCGAAGAAGCCGTTCGTGAGTACAAAAAAGGTGACGAAATCGCTGCCGTTGTACTGCAGGTTGATGCAGAGCGCGAGCGTATCTCTCTGGGCGTTAAACAGCTGGCAGAAGATCCGTTCAACAACTACATCACTTTGAACAAGAAAGGTGCCATCGTCACCGGTAAAGTGACTGCAGTTGATGCTAAAGGTGCTACAGTTGAATTAGCAGACGGCGTTGAAGGTTACCTGCGCGCTTCTGAAGCTTCACTGGACCGCATCGAAGACGCTACGCTGGTTCTGAACGTAGGCGACGACGTTGAAGCTAAATTCACCGGCGTTGACCGTAAAAACCGCGTTGTTAGCCTGTCTGTTCGTGCGAAAGACCAGGCTGACGAGAAAGAAGCCATCAATACTGTTAACACCAAACAGGAAGAAGGCAACTTCTCTAGCGCTATGGCTGAAGCGTTCAAAGCGGCTAAAGGCGAGTAATCGACCTTGCACCGGGCGGATTTATTCGCCCGGTTTCGGTAAAAGCTGTCATACATTCCTGTAGGGATTAACCGGAGGTTACATGACCAAGTCAGAACTGATTGAAAGGCTGGCGGGACAGCATACTCATATACCGGCGAAAGTCGTTGAGGATGCAGTCAAAGAAATGCTGGAGCACATGGCCACGACGCTGGCACAGGGCGAACGCATTGAAATCCGGGGATTCGGCAGCTTTTCGTTGCATTATCGTGCTCCGCGCACCGGTCGTAACCCGAAAACGGGTGACAAAGTGGATCTGGAAGGTAAATACGTTCCCCACTTCAAGCCGGGCAAAGAACTGCGTGACCGTGCAAACATTTACGGCTAAGCCGATACCGAACCGCCTAAACGACATCTCCGGATGTCGTTTTTTTTTGCCTGTCACCTGCGATGGATCTCTCTTCCAGAAAAATGTCTCTTCGCTGCAACGGCCGATTTTTACTGCGATCCTTCACCTGGTGAACAACGAATACGCTTTATCCTGAGAAGTCGTGCGGCATACTTGTGGCACGACAGGAGCGGGATGCATTATGTTGACATGGATTTTACTGGCAAGAATCGCCGCGATCACGACGTTACCCTTACTGGTGTTACCCGGGCTTCCTTCCCCTTTCACCATAGTGGTGCTGCTGTTGAGTGGTGTCTGCCTGCTTGCCTTGTCTCATCGCAGGATCCGCATCGCCGGCGTGGCGCTCCTGTTCACGGCCTGGGGGCTTTTTAATGCACAATCACTGGTAAAAGACACCGAAATGATGATTGCTGCCCCGGGGAAGTTTGATGTGCAAATTGAGGACGTCCATCAGGCGCATTCGCGCATCAGAGTCAGATTGCTAAAAGTGGACGATCACATTCTCTTTCCGCCGCGCTTTGCGTGGCTTTCGTTGCCGGATAACGCCAGTGAGTATTGCCCCGGTCAGCGTGGAAAGATGATGCTCAGGCTGAGAGCGGTGCATGCCAGGCTCAACGAAGGGGCGTTTGATGCGCAGCGCTTCGCCATGGCGAATCATGCACCCGTGCAGGGCCGTATTGTTTCCCAGACCATCACGCACGCCTCCTGCAGCGTGCGCTGGCGATTTATCACTCACCATCGTCAGCAAAACGGCCACTTGCCTGCCTCAGCCACGCTTGAAGCGTTAGCCTTTGGCATCCGGGACAACCTCAGCGAGGCGACCCGACAGCTGTTAAGGGAGACCGGTACCGCGCACCTTATGGCAATTTCAGGCATGCACATTGCTTTGGCAGCAGGGACAGGGTGGTTACTGGCACGAGGAAGCCAGATTCTGTTTCCGGCCCGCGCTGTCAGCTATCTGTATCCTGTCATTATGGGCTGGCTTTTTGCCGCGCTGTATACCTGGCTTTCCGGCGCGCATGCACCTGCGCAGCGAGCATTACTGGCACTGACACTCTGGGCTGTAACACGTTTCGTTGGCGTGCAGTTGAGTAGCTGGCAAGTCTGGACGCTGTGTGTGGGTTTACTGCTTGCCGTCGATCCGCTTACGGTACTCTCTGACAGCTTCTGGCTTTCTGTGTTGGCGGTGGGCATGCTGTTGACCTGGTACCACTGGTTCCCACTGGCGGCGCGCTTTCGGCACGCACGCCGCTGGTTACCGATACAGCTTCTCCACCTGCAGTCAGGCATGATGATTTTGATGCTGCCGTTACAGGCGGGCTTGTTCAACGGCATTAGTATAACGGCGCTGATAGCCAATCTGCTGGCCATCCCGGTGGTGTCATTTGTCACGGTGCCGTTAATACTGGTTGCGATGCTGCTACCGGTGCCGGCACTCTCCACCTGGTTTTGGCTGGCGGCAGATGGCTCTCTTCGTTTTCTGTTAACCAGCCTGGCGCTGTTGCCGCCGGGCTGGTGGCCATTGCAGGGGGCAGCCTTTTTTATGCTCATGGTGTGGGGCGGCTTGCTGGTCTGGCGCACTGGTGCACTGTTCAGCCTGCCGTGGAGCTGCAGCGCTATCGCACTGGCCATGGTGTTTTCCCGCCACTATAAACCGGAAAGGGAATGGCGCATTGATATGCTGGATGTCGGGCATGGCTTGAGCGTGGTCATCAGTCAGGGCCGTGAGGCCGTGTTGTACGATACGGGGCCACGCTGGCAACACAGTGATGCAGGAACACGCGTGATTACGCCCTGGTTACAACATAAAGGTCTGGTACTGCAGGAGGTTATCCTAAGCCACAGACATCTCGATCATACCGGCGGGCTCGCTGCCATTCTGCAACGCTGGCCTGGGATAAAGGTGCGCAGCAGCCTGGAGGGAACGCACCATTTGGCCTGCGTTCGGGGAGCAACATGGCGTTGGAAGCAGCTAAATTTCAGCGTGCTCTGGCCACTCAGTTCACCCAATAAAGGTGAAAATAACGACTCCTGCGTGGTGAGCGTTGATGACGGAAATGTCCGGCTGTTGCTGACCGGCGATCTGGAAAAACTGGCTGAGCAGCAGTTGGTCAGGCTGGAGAAGCAGCAGCTAAAAGCCGATATTTTGCAGGTTCCCCATCATGGCAGCCGCACGTCATCCTCCCGATTACTGCTTCGTAGCGTGGCCGGACACACCGCGATTGCCTCTCTGGCGCGCTACAATGCATGGCGAATGCCGGCTAAACCTGTATTACGTAATTACCATGAATATGGCTATAACTGGCTCGATACAGGGCAATCTGGACAGATAAGCATCAGAGTTGGTAAAGGTAAAATGCAGGTTTTTACCCTCAGAGAACAATTAATGCCCCGTTGGTATCATCAGTGGTTTGGCGTCAAACGCGAATCCAGGTAGAATGGCCGGCTATTTCCAACAACGTGAATAAATAATGCATCAAGATAAAGATCTCTCAACGTGGCAGACATTCCGTCGACTCTGGCCGATGATCGCACCCAACAAAGCTGGCTTAATTGTGGCGGCTACGGCCCTGATTATTAATGCCGCAGGCGATACGTTAATGCTCTCCCTGTTGAAGCCTTTGCTGGATGACGGCTTTGGTAAAGCGGACAGGTCCGTGATGCTGTGGATGCCGTTGGCAGTTATTGGCTTGATGCTGGTTCGCGGCGTAAGTAGCTATATTTCCAGCTACTGCATTTCCTGGGTATCCGGGAATGTGGTCATGAACATGCGTCGGCGTCTGTTCAGTCATATGATGGGCATGCCGGTGGCCTTCTTCGATCAGCAGTCTACGGGTACGCTCCTCTCGCGTATCACCTATGACTCGGAGCAGGTTGCATCGTCTTCATCAGGCGCACTGGTCACGGTCGTGCGCGAAGGCGCGTCCATCATCGGCCTGTTTATCATGATGTTCTATTACAGCTGGCAGCTGTCGCTGATTCTCATCGTGCTCGCCCCCATTGTTTCCTTTGCCATTCGTATGGTGTCGAAGCGTTTCCGCAACATCAGCAAATCCATGCAAAACACCATGGGGCAGGTGACAACCAGTGCCGAGCAGATGCTGAAAGGGCATAAAGAAGTGCTGATTTTTGGCGGACAGGAAATCGAATCGGCGCGTTTTGCCAAGGTCAGCAACCGTATGCGCCAGCAGGGTATGAAGCTGGTGTCAGCGTCCTCGATCTCCGATCCGGTTATTCAGCTGATTGCCTCGCTGGCGCTGGCGTTTGTGCTTTATGCGGCGAGTTTCCCCAGCGTGATGGATACCTTGACCGCCGGTACGATCACTGTGGTGTTCTCATCCATGATTGCGCTGATGCGCCCGCTGAAGTCACTGACCAACGTGAATGCTCAGTTCCAGCGTGGTATGGCGGCCTGCCAGACGCTGTTCTCCATTCTGGACAGCGAGCAGGAAATTGACAACGGTAAGCGTGAAATTACCCGCGCAAAAGGGGATGTCGAGTTCCGTAATGTGACATTTACCTATCCGGGCCGTGAAACGCCTGCCTTGAAAGACATTAATCTGGCGCTGCCGGCAGGCAAAACGGTAGCCCTGGTGGGGCGTTCAGGCTCGGGTAAATCGACCATGGCAAGCCTGCTGACCCGTTTTTATGATATTCAGCAGGGCAACATTTTGCTGGATGGCTACGATTTGCGCGAGTACACCTTATCGTCATTGCGTAATCAGGTCGCGCTGGTGTCGCAAAATGTGCACCTGTTTAATGATACCGTCGCCAATAACATTGCCTATGCGCGCAGCGAGCAGTACAGCCGTGAGGAGATTGAAAAAGCGGCGACCATGGCTCATGCCATGGATTTTATCAATAAAATGGATAAAGGGCTGGATACGGTTATCGGCGAAAACGGCGTCCTGTTGTCTGGCGGTCAGCGTCAACGTATCGCCATTGCGCGTGCGTTACTGCGCGACTGTCCTATCCTGATTCTTGACGAGGCCACTTCGGCGCTGGATACGGAATCTGAGCGTGCTATTCAGTCAGCCCTGGATGAGTTGCAGAAAAACCGTACTTCCCTGGTGATTGCACACCGCCTGTCGACTATCGAAAAAGCGGATGAAATTGTGGTCGTGGAAGAGGGCAAAATTATCGAGCGCGGCACGCATGCCGTGCTCCTTGCGGAAAAAGGCGCCTATGCCCAACTTCATAAAATGCAATTTGGCCAATGATTGAGCGCATCTGGAGCCGGCGATCGCCTTTATGGGTACTGCTATGGCCACTTAGTGTGCTATACGGGGCGATTACGGCATTGATCCGCTTCAGTTTTCAACGCGGCTGGCGCAAAAGCTGGCGTGCGCCCGTGCCTGTCGTGGTGGTCGGGAATTTAACCGCAGGCGGGAACGGCAAAACGCCGGTGGTGATTTGGCTGGTAGAGGCCCTGCAACAACGCGGCCTGCGTGTTGGCGTGATTTCACGAGGCTATGGCGGTAAAGCAGACCATTATCCGTTGCAGGTCACTGCCGCAACCGCCACTGAACAGGCGGGTGACGAACCCGTTCTGATCGCCCAGCGCACGGCTGCGCCCGTGGCTGTTGCGCCGCGCCGCCGTGAGGCCATTGACCTTCTCCTGAAGCATCACGAACTGGATCTGATTGTGACTGACGATGGTCTGCAGCATTACGCCTTGCAGCGCGATCGGGAGATTGTCGTGGTGGATGGCGTGCGCCGTTTCGGCAACGGCTGGTGGTTACCTGCTGGCCCAATGCGCGAACGCGCTTCACGTCTCAAAACGGTGGATGCCGTTATCGTCAACGGCGGCGAACCGCAGGCAGGTGAAATTGCGATGCAACTGCGCCCGGGCAGGGCGACGCATCTGCTGAGCGGCGAACAACGCCCGCTCAGCACCTTTCATAACGTTGTTGCTATGGCGGGAATTGGTCATCCGCCACGCTTCTTTAATACCTTAAAGCAGCAGGGGTTAACGCCTGTAGCGGAAATCGCTTTTGCCGACCACCATGCTTACAGCGAAGAAGAACTTTCACGTCTGCTGCAGCCTGAGCAGATGCTGTTGATGACCGAAAAAGATGCGGTTAAGTGCCGGGCATTCGCACAACCCTCGTGGTGGTATCTGCCGGTTGATGCACAACTGCACGCCGAGGCAGCCACCTTGCTGTTAGAGGATATAGAAAACCTTTGCCGTACGTCTGCACACCGGGCAAAGTACTAACCTCCCCATCTGATAAGGAAGAGAATGAGCATACATTCACTTTCGCGACAGCAGGCACGTAACATCCACCTCGCAGCTCAGGGTCTGCTCCGTCCGGCAGCCCGCCGGGCGCGTCAGCAGGACATTCCAGACTGTATTACCCGAATGGCCTTACTACAAATCGACACCATCAATGTGGTTGCCCGAAGCCCTTATCTGGTGCTGTTTAGTCGTTTAGGGGATTACCCTCAATCCTGGCTGGATACATCCCTGGCTCAGGGGGACATTTTTGAGTACTGGGCCCACGAAGCCTGCTTTATTCCGCGCAACGATTACAAATTACTGCGACATCGCATGCTCTCGCCCGAACGCCTGGGCTGGAAATACAGTGCGCAATGGGCTGCCGAGTATCAGCAGGAGATGGCCGATTTACTGACCTACATCCGCGATAACGGCCCCGTCAGATCGGCCGATTTTGCCACCGAAAAAAATCATAAACCGGGATGGTGGGCGTGGAAACCGCACAAGCGGCATCTCGAAAATCTGTTTAGCGCAGGTGAATTGATGGTAGCAGAGCGCCGAAATTTTCAGCGAGTCTACGATTTACGCACCCGGGTGATGCCGGACTGGCAGGATGCGATCCACGCGATCGGCGAGGATGAAGCGATCCAATTGATGTTGATGAACAGTGCGCGCAGCCTGGGGATTTTTCGCAGTGAATGGCTGGCCGATTATTACCGGCTGAAACAGGCACCGATCAAAGCCTTTATCCAATCGGCGCAGGTCGCGGGAGACATTATTCCGGTCGAGGTCAAGGGGATGGGCGCGATGTGGCTGCACCAGAGCGCGCTGCCCGGATTAACGACGCCTTTGAAAGCGACGCACACCGCGCTGTTATCCCCATTTGATCCCGTAGTCTGGGATCGAAAGCGGGCGCGAGAACTGTTTGATTTTGACTACCGTATCGAATGCTACACGCCTGCCGAAAAGCGCAGGTACGGTTACTTCGTTTTACCTTTGCTGCATCGTGGTCAGCTTAAAGCCCGGCTGGATGCACGAATGATTCGCGCGTCACGTCAGTTGGAGATCAAAAATATCTGGCTGGAGCACGACGTCTCTGTCACCACCTCCTTTCTCCAGGATGCACAACGGGCAATTACCCGTTTCGCGCGCTGGCAGGGTGCAGAGACGGTCGTGTTACAGCAGGCTCCTCCGGCATTGCGGGCACACTGGCCGCGGTTATGGTCGCTGGATAATTCGTGATGCCACAACCGGTGTGGTTTACCCGCTCTTATCAACGCTGTGATATGCTTTAGCGCTTACGCTATCGGTCCGTGATGGAGGATATATGGATCACCGTTTACTCGAAATCGTTGCCTGCCCGGTTTGCAATGGCAAGCTGTATTACAACAACGAACAGCAAGAACTGATCTGCAAGCCCGATGCACTGGCTTTTCCGGTGCGCGATGGCATTCCGGTCCTGTTGGAAAAGGAAGCCCGTACGTTGTCGGTTGAAGAGATCCATCCATGAGTTTTATTGCCATCATTCCTGCTCGTTATGCCTCAACCCGTCTACCCGGTAAACCCTTGGTCGATATTCATGGCAAGCCGATGGTGGTACATGTGATGGAACGCGCGCGCGAATCCGGTGCCAGCCGGGTTATCGTGGCGACCGATCACCCGGATGTGGCCAGCGCAGTGGAAGCGTCGGGAGGCGAAGTCTGCATGACGCGCGCCGATCATCATTCAGGCACAGAACGCCTTGCCGAAGTGATTGAGAAGTATCAGTTCGCAGACGATCAAATTATCGTCAATGTTCAGGGCGATGAGCCTATGATCCCGGCCGAAATCGTGCACCAGGTGGCGAATAATCTGGCGCAGTCTGAGGCCGGTATGGCGACGCTGGCCGTGCCCATTACCGATGCAGAAGAAGCCTTTAATCCTAACGCCGTGAAAGTCGTTATGGATGCCAAAGGCTATGCGCTGTATTTTTCTCGTGCGACCATTCCCTGGGACCGCGAGCGCTATGCGGAATCACGCGATCGCATCGGCGATACGCTGCTCCGGCACATTGGCATTTACGCCTACCGGGCAGGCTTTATTCGCCGTTACATCGACTGGGCACCTTGTCCCCTTGAGCAGATTGAATTACTCGAGCAGCTCCGGGTGCTGTGGTACGGCGAAAAGATTCACGTGGCGGTAGCAAAAACGGTGCCGGGCGTTGGGGTCGATACGCCAGAGGACCTAATTCGTGTGCGCGCTGCCATGCGCGGCTGAGGTCATCCGTCAGTTTCAGGGCGTGACTACGGCTCTCCGCTCTTCTGATTACCCGATTGAAGGATGCGCGCGGCGTCGTGCGCATCCTTCAACGCTTTTACGAAGCGGGTGTTTCGGCGGGGGGATTAATGCGTTGCAATGCACTGCCGAGCGTTTCATAGATGGCGCGTTCGCTGTGGCCCATCCACAGCGGAGAAGGAAAAGCCCGCTCCCACCAGTTGAGCGGGGAGGTAATTGCCAACTGGTTCGCCGGTGCGGCAATCGGGTTAAGCCCTGCCTGCTGGAAGAAACGCATGGCACGCGGCATATGATTCGCTGATGTGACCAGCAAAAAGGAATGATGCCCGATCACTGCGCTGACCGCCCGCGCTTCCTGCTCAGTATCCTTGGGTTGATCCAGAATATGAATATGAGCGTCAGGTACGCCAAGGCTTTCGGCGACCTGTGCGGCCACCCACGCATTACTTTTGGGATTGTGCCCTGCAGCAGCACCGGTAAAGACCATCGTTGCCTGCGGGTTACGCAGCCACTGACGCACGCCCTCTGTCACGCGAGGCAAACTGTTATTCAACAAGTTTGAGCTGGGTGCCCAGGCAGGATTGTAGGTATAGCCTCCACCCAGTACCACGATGTAATCCACTTTCTGGCTACCATTCCATGTCGAATAGTGCGACTCCACCGGCAATAACAGGCGGTCTGCCACAGGCTGTAGGCTAATCAGTAATATTATCAGCCAGCTCACCGAGATGAGTATTTTGCCGCTTTTCTGCCAGCGGCTGAACCAAAGCAGTAAAATGCCTGCCGCCATCAGTAAAAGCAGAAAAGGCAAGGGCAGCAACAGGTTACCGACGGCCTTTTTCAGCATAAAAACCATGTAAAAAACCTCTTGTTGTCCGAAAAAACAGCAGCCAGAGCGCAAGAATGGTATCAAAGCTTCATTCTTACCGTACCTGTGACAAAATAGCATATGTTTCACCGCAGCATACCGGAGCCCACGCCATGCAGGATCGTAACTTTGACGATCTCGCGGATAAATTTTCGCAAAACATTTACGGCACAACCAAAGGCCTGGTGCGTCAGGCCATCTTATGGGATGAGCTGGAAACGATTCTTCCCAGCCTGTCATCCTCCGCGCTGAACGTATTGGATGCGGGCGGCGGCATCGGTCAGATGTCCAGCGGGCTGGCTGGGCGGGGCCACCAGATACTGCTGTGCGATCTTTCCGGAGAGATGTTACGCCGTGCCCAGGAAAATGCGGATGCGCTGGGTGTGAGCCACAACATGCAATTCAAACAAATTAGCGCGCAGCAGGTCGGTGAACATTTGGATAAGCCGGTGGATCTGGTATTGTTTCACGCTGTGCTTGAGTGGGTTGCGGAACCTGAAGCGGTGTTAAAAGCCTTGTTTGATACACTGCGCCCCGGCGGCGTGCTGTCGTTGATGTTTTACAACCTGCATGGGTTAACATTACGCACCCTGACGCTGGGCAACTTTGGTTATCTGCGCACTAACTTGACCAAACGCAAGAAGCGCACGCTGTCACCGGACTATCCCCGCGATCCCGATGACGTGTATCGTTGGCTGGAGAACTGTGGTTTTCAGATTGAACGGCGTGCCGGGATTCGCGTATTTAGCGATTATATGAAGCCGCCTAAAGGCGAGCCAAAGAGCGACGACGAAATTATTGAGATGGAGCGGCGCTTTTGCCGCCAGGAACCCTTTTTAAGCTTAGGGCGTTACATCCACGTGACCGCGCGCAAACCCGGGCAGAAGGACGAATTATGAGTGAATTTTCCCAGACGGTACCGGAGCTGGTATCCTGGGCGCGCAAGAATGACTTCTCGCTTGCGCTGCCAGTTGAACGTCTGGCTTTTTTGCTGGCCATCGCCACGCTAAATGGCGAACGCATGGACGGTGAAATGAGCGAAGGTGACCTGATTGATGCGTTTCGTCACGTCAGCAAAGCCTTTGAGCAAACCAGTGAAACGGTGTTGGTACGCGCCAACAACGCCATCAACGATATGGTGCGCCAGCGCCTGTTAAACCGCTTTACCAGTGAGTTAACCGAGGGCAATGCGATTTATCGCCTGACCCCGTTGGCCATTGGCATCACTGATTACTATATTCGCCAGCGGGAATTCTCCACGCTGCGCCTGTCAATGCAGCTTTCTATCGTGGCGGCGGAGCTGAAGCGCGCCGCGGATGCGGCTCAGGAAAACGGCGATGAATTTCACTGGCACCGCAACGTGTTCGCGCCGCTGAAATATTCGGTGGCCGAAATTTTCGACAGTATCGATATGACGCAGCGCCTGATGGATGAGCAACAGCAGGCGGTTAAGACGGACATTGCCGAACTGCTGAACAAAGACTGGCGAGCCGCGATTTCGAGCTGTGAAATGTTGCTGTCGGAAACCTCAGGTACGCTGCGTGAACTGCAGGATACGCTGGAGGCAGCGGGCGATAAGCTGCAGGAAAATCTGCTGCGCATTCAGGATGCCACGCTGGACAGCCCGGATCTGGGTTTTGTCGACAAACTGGTTTTCGATTTGCAAAGCAAACTCGATCGCATTACCAGTTGGGGGCAACAGGCCATCGATCTCTGGATTGGCTACGATCGCCACGTGCACAAATTCATTCGTACCGCCATCGATATGGACAAAAACCGCGTTTTCGCCCAGCGTTTGCGTGTTTCTGTGCAGAACTATTTTGATGCGCCCTGGGCGCTCACCTATGCCAACGCCGAACGTCTGTACGATATGCGTGACGACGAACTGACGCTGCGCAATGACGAAGTTATGGGCGAATTGCCGGCCGAGCTGGAGTTTGAAGAATTCAATGAAATTCGCGAGCAACTGGCGGCCATGATTGAAGAAGCCTTAGAGATTTATAAAACGCAGCAAAAACCGCTCAACCTCGCCGCTGTGATGCGCGACTATCTGGCTCAATATCCACGCGCGCGTCACTTTGACCTGGCGCGTATTGTGGTGGATCAGGCCGTGCGGCTCGGCGTAGCGGAAGCCGATTTAGCCGGCTTGCCTGTGGAATGGCAAGCCATTAATGATTACGGAGCCAAGGTGCAGGCACATGTCATCGACAAATATTGAACAAGTGATGCCGGTTAAACTGGCACAGGCACTGGCAAATCCGATTTTTCCGGCGCTGGACAGCCAGTTACGCGCCGGACGCCACATTGGCATCGAAGAGCTGGACAATCACGCTTTTCTGATGGATTACCAGCAGTATCTGGAAGAGTTTTACACCCGCTACAACGTTGAGCTGATTCGCGCGCCAGAGGGATTCTTCTATCTGCGTCCGCGTTCAACCACGCTCATTCCCCGTTCTGTCCTGTCTGAGCTGGATATGATGGTCGGTAAAATCCTTTGCTATCTCTATCTCAGCCCGGAACGCTTGGCGAATGAAGGCATTTTTACCCAGCAGGAACTTTATGACGAGCTGCTGTCTCTGGCGGATGAAAGTAAACTGCTGAAACTGGTTAACCAGCGCTCAACCGGCTCGGATCTCGATCGCGCCAAGCTGCAGGAAAAAATGCGTGCGTCTTTAAGCCGCCTGCGCCGTCTTGGCATGGTGTGGTTTTTTGGCAACGACAGCAGCAAGTTCCGTATTATCGAGTCCGTTTTTCGCTTCGGCGCCGATGTGCGCAGCGGTGACGATCCGCGGGAAGCGCAGCTGCGCCTGATTCGTGACGGTGAGGCAATGTTGCTGGATAACGCCACGGCCACGACTGAGGCTGATGACAGTGATGAGAATGACAGCGATGCGGGTGATATCGCGGAGGAAGAACAGGCATGATTGAACGCGGCAAATTTCGTTCGCTAACGCTGATCAACTGGAACGGTTTTTTTGCCCGAACCTTTGATCTCGATGAACTGGTCACCACGCTGTCGGGCGGTAACGGGGCAGGCAAGTCAACCACCATGGCGGCCTTTGTAACGGCGCTGATCCCTGACTTAACGCTGCTGCACTTCCGTAACACGACCGAAGCGGGCGCGACCTCAGGCTCACGTGATAAAGGCCTGCACGGTAAACTCCGTGCCGGTGTTTGCTATGCCATGCTGGACGTCGTCAATTCACGTCACCAACGCGTGGTGGCGGGCGTCAGACTGCAGCAGATCGCCGGACGCGATAAGAAAGTCGATATCAAACCTTTCAGTATTCATGGTTTACCTACAGATACGCTGCCTACTGATATGCTGACGGAAATCCTCAACAGCCGCCAGGCGCGCGTGTTACCGCTTAATGAGGTAAAAGAACGCGTTGAGGCGCTGGAAGGCGTTCAGTTCCGTCAGTACAGCTCGGTCACCGACTATCACGCCATGATGTTTGATCTCGGCGTTGTCCCGCGTCGTCTGCGTTCGGCCAGCGATCGCAGCAAGTTTTACCGCCTGATTGAAGCCTCTCTTTACGGCGGTATCTCCAGTGCGATTACCCGCTCGCTACGTGATTATCTGTTGCCGGAAAACAGCGGCGTGCGTAAAGCCTTTCAGGATATGGAAGCGGCGCTGCGCGAGAACCGTATGACGCTGGAAGCGATCCGCGTCACCCAGTCGGATCGTGACCTGTTTAAGCACCTAATTTCTGAGGCCACCAGCTATGTGTCGGCGGATTATATGCGTCATGCCAACGAGCGACGCATCCACCTCGACAGCGCCTTACAGCTGCGCAATGAGCTGCTCAGCGGTCGCAAACAGCTGGCTTCTGAACAGTACCGCCATGTAGAGATGGCGCGCGAGCTGGCCGAACATAGCGGGGCGGAAAACGATCTCGAAGTCGATTATCAGGCGGCGAGCGATCACCTGAATCTGGTGCAGACGGCGATGCGCCAGCAGGAAAAAATCACGCGCTATGACAGCGATATTGAAGATCTTACGATCCGTCTGGAAGAGCAGAGCGAAGTCGTTGCTGAAGCGCGCGAAATCCAGGAAGAAAATGAGGCCCGTGCCGAAGCCGCAGAACTGGAAGTGGATGAGCTGAAGAGCCAGTTGGCCGATTTTCAGCAGGCGCTGGATGTGCAGCAAACCCGTGCTATTCAGTATCAACAGGCATTACAGGCGCTGGAACGCGCCCGCACGCTCTGTCAGTTGCCAGACTTAACCATCGATAATGCCACCGAATGGCAGGCCAGTTTCCAGGCGAAAGAAGAAGAAGCCACCGGGCAACTGCTGAATCTGGAGCAGAAGCTGAGCGTAGCTGAAGCCGCCCACAGCCAGTTTGAACAGGCGTTATCACTGGTCACCAGCATTGCCGGTGAGGTTAGCCGCAAAGAAGCCTGGCAGGTCGGGCGCGATCTGCTGCGCGATGCCAGCAATCAACGTCACCATGCCGATCAGCTTTCCTCCCTGCGCCTGCGCCTGAATGAACTTGAACAGCGCCTGCGTGAGCAGCAGGAAGCCGAGCGTCTGCTGTCAGAGTTCTGTAAACGTCAGGGGCAGCACTACGATCCTGACGCGCTGGAAGGCCTTCAGCGTGAGCTTGAAGCGCAAATCGAGCAGCTGAACAGCAGCGTGGCAGACGCGGGCGAACAGCGCATGATGATGCGTCAGGAACTTGAGCAACTGCGCGAACGTATCACCGCGCTGACCGCGCGCGCGCCGCACTGGCTGGCCGCGCAAGAAATCCTGACTCAGCTCAGTGAGCAAACCGGTCAGGACCTGGCCAACAGCCAGGATGTGACGGAATACATGCAGCTGCTGCTGGAGCGCGAGCGTGAAACCACCGTTGAGCGTGACGAAGTAGCAGCCCGCAAGCGTGAAATTGAGCAGCAGATTGAACGCCTCAGCCAACCGGGCGGTGCCGAAGATCCTCGCCTGAATCAGCTGGCTGAGCGATTTGGCGGCGTACTGTTGTCGGAAATTTATGATGACGTAACGCTGGACGATGCGCCTTACTTTTCTGCCTTATACGGCCCATCGCGGCACGCCATTGTCGTACCCGATCTGTCGCTGGTGCGCGAGCAACTCGATGGCTTAGAAGAGTGTCCGGAAGATCTGTACCTGATTGAAGGGGATCCGCAGTCGTTTGATGACAGCGTGTTTAGCGTAGACGAGCTACAGAACGCCGTCGTGGTAAAAGTCGCCGAGCGTCAGTGGCGCTATTCCCGCTTCCCGAAAATCCCGCTGTTTGGTCGGGCGGCGCGCGAAAACCAGCTTGAATTACTCAATAACGAGCGCGACCGGCTGGCGGAACGTTACGCCACCTTGTCGTTTGACGTACAGAAGACGCAACGTCTGCATCAGTCATTTAGTCGCTTTATCGGCAGCCATCTTGCGGTGGCCTTTGATGATGACCCAGAAGCGCAAATCCGTCAGCTCGGCGCCCGTCGCGGTGAGCTGGAACGTGCGCTCAATCAGCATGAAAGTAATAATCAGCAACAGCGTCAGCAGTATGAACTGGCCAAAGAGGGCGTTGCACAGCTTAACCGCCTGCTGCCGCGCATCAGTCTGCTGCGAGATGAGACGCTGGCGGATCGCTGTGAGGAGATTCGCGAGCAGGTTGAAGAGGCACAGGAGGCCGCGCGTTTCCTCCATTTACATGGCGCAAAACTGGCCAGACTGGAGCCGATGCTTGCGGTACTGCAAAGCGATCCTGAACAGCATGAGCAGTTGCAGGCGGATTACCAGCAGGCGCAGCAACAGCAACGTAACGCGCGTCAGCAGGCGTTTGCCTTGACAGAAGTGGTGCAGCGTCGTGCGCATTTCGGCTATGACGACTCTGCCAGCATGCTGGGCGGCAACAACGATCTCAGCGACAAACTGCGTCAAAGGCTGGAGCAGGCAGAAGCCGAGCGCAGCCGCTGTCGTGAGCGTTTGCGCGCCCATCAGTCGCAGCTGACGCAATATTCTCAGGTGCTGGCATCGCTTAAAAGCGCCTATGATGCCAAGCGCGATATGCTGAAAGAGCTGCAGCAGGAAATGCAGGATATCGGTGTTCAGGCCGATGCCAGCGCGGAAGAACGCGCGCGTATCCGCCGCGATGAACTTTATACGGCGTTAAGTCACAACCGCGCCCGCCGTAATCAGCTGGAGAAACAGCTCACTTTCTGCGAAGCAGAAATGGACAACCTGCAGAAAAAACTGCGCCAGCTTGAACGTAACTATCACCAGATCCGCGAACAGGTGGTGAGTGCTAAGGCGGGCTGGTGCCTGGTGCTGCGTCTGGTGAAAGATAACGGTGTTGAACGTCGTCTGCATCGTCGTGAACTGGCTTATCTCAGTGGCGATGAACTGCGTTCCATGTCGGATAAGGCGCTGGGCGCACTGCGCCTGGCGGTGGCCGATAACGAACATCTGCGCGATGTGCTGCGTTTGTCTGAAGATCCGAAACGCCCGGAACGTAAGATTCAGTTTTTCATCGCCGTGTATCAACATCTGCGCGAACGTATCCGCCAGGATATCATTCGCACGGACGATCCGGTTGAAGCCATCGAGCAGATGGAGATTGAACTCAATCGACTGACGGAAGAGCTGACGGCCCGTGAGCAAACCTTGGCTATCAGTTCACGCAGCGTCGCGAATATTATTCGTAAAACGATTCAGCGTGAACAGAACCGTATCCGCCAACTGAATCAGGGGCTGCAAACCGTGAGCTTTGGTCAGGTGCGCAGCGTCCGGCTAAACGTCAACGTGCGCGAAACGCATGCCATGCTGCTGGACACCTTGTCTGAAGAGCACGAACAGCATCAGGATCTGTTTAACAGCAACCGACTCACGTTCTCGGAAGCGCTGGCTAAACTCTACCAGCGTCTGAATCCGCATATTGATATGGGGCAGCGTACACCACAAACCATCGGTGAAGAGCTACTGGATTACCGTAACTACCTTGAGATGGAAGTCGAGGTCAACCGGGGTTCAGATGGCTGGTTGCGTGCCGAAAGTGGCGCGCTTTCCACCGGTGAGGCCATTGGTACGGGGATGTCAATTCTGGTCATGGTGGTGCAGAGCTGGGAAGAGGAATCACGTCGCCTGCGCGGTAAAGATATTTCGCCTTGCCGTCTGCTGTTCCTGGATGAAGCCGCACGTCTGGATGCGCGCTCAATCGCGACCCTGTTTGAACTCTGTGAGCGACTGGAGATGCAGCTGGTGATCGCGGCGCCAGAAAATATCAGTCCGGAGAAGGGCACCACCTATAAACTGATGCGTAAAGTGTTTAACAACACCGAGCACGTTCACGTGGTAGGATTGCGGGGCTTCGCGGCCGATCCACTGCCCGTGAAACGCAGCAGCGAAGCCGATCCGGCGAGTGAAACCACGACATAATATTCACGATGCAGAGATAGTCAAAAACAGCGCCATTAGTTAATCTGGTAACGGCATTTGTCACAGGAGGCAAATGCCGTTTTTATTTGTATACTCAATAATATGAGTAACAGCCCGATCGCAGTTGTTTCCTGACAGGCTGCGCGGTAGATCAATGAAGGGGGCAGGGATGTTACTGTATAAACGCTTCAAAATTCATCAGGTTAGTTCGTGGCTGACGCTAGCGCTCACGCTCATTCCCTGTGCAATGGCTCAGGCTGCGATCATCGCCGCGATGCCCGGTACGCACGCGGCGTACGCCACCACATCCGTCAGTGAGAGTCAGCAGAAGATTCGCCTGGCGTTTTCAGGCGACAGCCAGCCTTTTTACGGTGCTTCTCTGGCCGCGCTCTACGCCGCGCGTAACATGCAGCCGATCTGGCAGGATCATGAAGCCGTACAGAAATTTCAGCAGCAGCTGGCAGAGGTTGCCCTCTCCGGCGTGCAGCCGCAGTTTACCCGCTGGGTCGATCGCCTGACCGATCCTGACATCACAGGCTTTGCCCGTGATGTCACGTTGTCTGATGCGATGTTGGGCTATTTGCAGTTTGTCTCCTCGGTGCCTGCTCAGGGAGAAACGTGGCTGTACAGCACCACGCCCTACAAGCTGGCTGTGCCTTCTGTATCCGTGATCAATGCTTGGCAAAATGCCGTCAATGCGGGCAGTTCGGCGGCGTTTGTTAATTCACTGGTGCCGCAGCATCCGCAGTATCCACTCATGCATAAGGCCCTGAAAAGCCTGCTTGAAGATAAACAACCCTGGCCACAAATTAAAAATCGCGACACGTTACGACCTGGACAGGTCAGTGACGATGTGCCGGCGTTGCGGGAAATTCTTCGCCGCAGCGGCATGCTGAGTGCACAGGTAACCGCACCCGCGCCCAATGAGGATGCCGTTCCCACCGCACCCGTTGCCGTCAGCCACAGCGAGCAGCCTGTCGCCGTGAGCCCTTCGGCCGTCACGGTTAACGATATACCTGCTGCGGCACCCGGTGTTCAGGGTAACGTCCAGAATGCTCCCGCTGCGCCCGGCGGTGTGAATGTTTATAACGATGAGCTGGTCGCGGCGGTAAAACGCTTTCAACAGTGGCAGGGGCTGGACGCCGATGGGGCGATTGGCCTGCGTACACGGGAATGGCTGAATGTCTCTCCTCAACAGCGTGCGGCCTTGCTGGCGCTGAATATCCAGCGGCTGCGTTTGCTGCCGGATGATATGCACAACGGCATTATGGTGAACATCCCCAACTATTCGCTGAATTATTACAACAACGGCACTAAAGTTCTGTCCTCCCGGGTCATCGTGGGACGACCAGATCGTAAAACGCCGTTGATGCGAAGCGCACTAAATAATGTGGTGTTGAATCCGCCCTGGAATGTGCCGACCAATCTGGTGCGTCAGGACATTATTCCTAAGGTGAAACAGGACCCAACCTATCTGTATAAACATGGATATACGCTGCTGTCTGGCTGGAGCGCCGATTCCGAAGTCATCGATCCCAGCATGATTGACTGGAGCATGGTGTCAGCCTCATCTTTCCCTTACCGCATACGTCAGGCACCTGGGCAAACCAATTCACTCGGTCGCTATAAGTTTAATATGCCAAGCTCGGATGCGATTTATCTGCATGACACGCCGAACCACAATCTGTTTCAGCGCGATATTCGTGCGCTCAGCTCGGGCTGCGTGCGCGTGAATAAAGCTTCGGAACTGGCCGGTATTCTGTTGCAGGATGTCGGCTGGAATGACGCGCGTATCTCTGACACGCTCAAGCAGGGCGACACGCGCTATGTACCCATTCGGCATCGCATCCCGGTTAACTTGTATTATTTAACGGCCTGGGTTGCGGATGACGGCAAAACGCAGTTCCGTACAGATATTTACAATTATGATAATACGGCGCGTTCGGCGAGCCAGGTCTTAAGCCGTGCGCAGCAGTTATTACTCTAATAGTTGATTTTCAATCGTTAGTCGTACGGTATGTCCGTTATTCAGTCCTGTCATTCAGGCGGCTTTATCCGGAGCCGCCTTCCAAACTTGCCCACAATGGGTTGACGTGCTACCGCCATAAAGTTATGGTTCGCCAGTACGTTTTTTGCACATGTCTTTGACTCTGCTTTCAGGTAAACCGCTCCATGTCTACAATCGATTCTTTACGTCGCAAACTGCTGCTTTGCGGAAGTGCCGCTGCCGGCCTGGCCTTACTGCCAGAGACCGCGATGGCATCACTCTCCACTTCACGCCCGCGGATATTAACGCTCAATAATCTTCACACTGGTGAAACCCTTAAAACGGAATTCTTTAACGGTAAAAGTTACGACAAAAGTGAATTGTCACGCCTGAACCACTTTTTCCGCGACTACCGTGCCAATAAAACCAAAAGTATCGATCCCCACTTATTTGACCAGCTCTATCGCCTTCAGGCGCTGTTAGAAACGCGCAAACCCGTCCAGCTCGTCTCCGGCTATCGCTCACTGGCGACGAACAATATGCTGCGGGAATCCGGGCCCGGTGTGGCAAAACACAGTTATCACACCAAAGGCCAGGCGATGGATTTCCACATTGAAGGGGTGACGCTGGCGAATGTTCGCAAAGCCGCATTAAAAATGCGTGCCGGTGGTGTAGGATATTATCCCAGCAGCAACTTTGTACATATTGATACCGGTCCCGTCAGGCACTGGTAGTAACGTCGGCAACGCTGCGGGTGCCGACCATGGAGCGTTATGAATTATCACATTATCCCCGTCACCGCCTTCGCCCAGAACTGTTCGGTTATCTGGTGCGAAACCACGCGTGAATCGGCCCTGGTGGACCCGGGTGGCGATGCCGATACCATCAGGCAAACGCTGGCGCAGCTTGATTTGAAGCCTGCACAGATTCTGCTTACGCATGGTCACCTCGATCATGTTGGGGCAGCGGCAGAACTGGCTGCATTCTGGCAGGTGCCGCTGGTCGGCCCGCAAAAGCAGGATGCTTTCTGGCTGGAATCCTTACCTACTCAAAGCCAAATGTTTGGGCTGGAATATTGTGCCCCGTTGACGCCGGATCGCTGGCTGGAGGAGGGGGATACCGTTCAGGTTGGTCAGGTCACGCTTGATGTGCTGCACTGTCCCGGACATACGCCGGGGCACATTGTATTTTTTGATGCCAAAGGCCGCTTACTGGTCTCAGGTGATGTGATCTTTAGCGGCGGCGTCGGGCGTACCGACTTCCCGCAGGGTAATCATCAACATCTCATTGATGCGATAAATAATAAGCTGCTGCCGCTCGGCGACGATGTGACGTTTTTACCCGGTCACGGGCCTGTGTCAACGCTGGGGCGTGAACGTCTGACCAATCCTTTCCTGCAATAAAAAATGGGCCAGAGTGGCCCATTTTTTTATACGCGATGCGCTTAAAGTACGGCGACAATCGCCTCGCACAGTGCAGACATATTATCTGGTGTCATACCGGCAACGTTTACGCGGCCTGAATTAACGGCATAAACCCCAAACTCCTCGCGCAGGCGAATGACCTGATCTTTGGTCAGCCCACTGAACGAGAACATGCCATTCTGCTTGATGATAAAGCTGAAGTCCTGCTGCGCACCTTTATCCGCCAGGGTGTTCACAAACAGTTGGCGCATGCGCTGGATACGCTGACGCATATCAGACAGCTCTTGCTGCCAGATAGTGCGGAGCGCGTCGTTGCCCAGAATCGTGGCCACCACGGCCGCACCGTGTGACGGCGGGTTAGAATAGTTGGCGCGGATGGTGTATTTCACCTGGCTGAATGCGGTGTCGGCCGTCGCGGCATCGCCCGCAACCAGCGTAATCGCACCCACACGTTCGTTATACAGGCCGAAGTTCTTGGAATAAGAACTGGCGACAATCAGTTCCTGATGGCTGGCCGCAAAAATGCGCAGACCTTCAGCATCCTCTTCCAGACCACGGGCAAAGCCCTGGTAGGCAAAGTCAAACAGGGGCAGCCAGCCGTTAGCCAGAGAGAGCTGTGCCAGCTGTTGCCACTGCTCTGCAGTAGGATCGATACCGGTCGGGTTATGGCAGCAGCCATGGAACAGCACCACATCACCGGCTTTCACCTCTTTCAGTGAGGCCAGCATGCCGTCAAAATCCAGGGTATGGTTTGCTGCGTCATAGTACTGGTATTCGCATACCTCAAGCCCGGCGGCATTAAACACGTTTTTGTGGTTCGGCCAGCTCGGGTTGCTCACCCACACGCGCTTAACGGACGTCTGAGTAGACAGGAAATCCGCGGCGACGCGCAGTGCGCCTGTACCGCCCGGCGTCTGTGCCGTGCGGGCTCTGCCCGCCGCGATCAGGGCATTGCCTTGACCAAATAACAATTCCTGCGTGCAGTGCGCGAAATCTGGCAGACCGTCAATGCTCAGGTAATTTTTGCTGGTTTCGTGTTCAAGCAGGTACTGTTCTGCTTTCTTAACGCTGGTGAGCACCGGGGTTTTTCCGGTTTCATCTTTGTAAACACCAATACCGAGATTGATTTTATTGGGGCGGTCGTCGGCACGAAAGAGATCGGCCAGGCCAAGAATGGGGTCAGCGGGTGCAGCAGAGATCGATTCAAACATGAGTCGGGTCCAGTAGCGTGAACTTTAGCAAATGAACCATCAGGTTAACGTCAGCACGGCGAAATGCCAACCGTTTGCGATAAAATTCATCGTCTGTGCGACAGAATTACCCGTTCTTATGTTAACAGTGGGATAGCGCGGGGCTGAGCGCTAGGAAAGGGCAATAAAAAACGGAGCCGAGGCTCCGTTTTTTGTACTGCAGCAACAAAACTTAGAACTGGTAAACCAGACCAACACCAACTACGTCATCGTTAGGAATGCCGAGTGGGTTGTTTTTGTCCAGCTGGTTGATTTTGTAATCAACGTAGGTGGCCATGTTTTTGTTGAAGTAGTAGGTTGCGCCCACATCGAAGTATTTGTACAGGTCAGCATCGCCGATATTTTCGATATCTTTGGCTTTAGACTGAACGTAGGCCAGTGATGGACGCAGACCGAAGTCGAACTGATATTGTGCCACCAGTTCAATGATCTGAGCTTTATTTGCATAACCATTGGCTGAGTTAGCAGCACCATTCAGTGTGATAGCGCTTGAAATTGGTGCGGCATTGCGCATTTCACCATACATTGCTGCCAAATAGATGTTATTGGCATCGTATTTAAGTGCAGTAGCCCAACTCTCAGCGTGCTTACCAGCACCAACACCTGTAGCGATTACATTGCCATTTTTGTCAAGAATCTGGCCTTGGGCTTGGTTATTTGTACGATCACTACTGCTATATGCGCCTACGATGCCTACACCGATTGGTGAGGTATAAGACGATGATACACCCCAGCCGTCACCGTTTGCACGGCGGGTATCAGTACGGTCATTTTTGCCCTGATACTGAACAGCAAAGTTCCAGCCATCCACCAGACCAAAGAAGTTGGTGTTGCGGTAGGTCAGCAGACCGGTGCTACGACCGTTCATGAAGTTATCGGAGTTACCTGAGTCACCACCGAATACGGGCAGCATATCGGTCCAGCCGATTGCATCGTAAACCACACCGTAGTTACGGCCGTAGTCGATTGAGCCAGCATCACCGAACTTCAGACCGGCGAAGCCCAGACGGGTTTTGTTGCCGCTCTGAGCATCAGAACCTTCAGAATTGTTCGCCTGAACGTTGTATTCCCACTGACCGTAACCGGTCATCTGGTCATTAATCTGGGTTTCACCTTTGAAACCGAAGCGAACATAAGTCTGATCGCCATCGTCGCCAGCGTTATCAGAAAAAGTATGACGTGCATCAGCTTTACCGTACAGGTCCAGCTTGTTGCCGTCTTTGTTATAAACTTCTGCTGCGTTGGCTGCGCCGGCGGCGAGCAGAGCAGGGATAACCACTGCCAGAATGTTGCGCTTCATCATTATTTATTACCCTCATTGGAGTTATTTGGACACCTGCCACTGCTGTCAAGAAAACTTTACGTGAACCTTGAAAGAAGTTTGGTGTCTCCTGTGTCTGCACGCATCTTTCCATCCCCCATCGGGTAATTCTACTGCGAAAATGCTACAAAAGTCGTAATCTTGTTTCAAATATAAAAAATGTATTACAAAATGTAAAAATAACGGAACTTTGTGAGTCATATCAAAATTTACAAAAATAAAAAAAGGCCGGCGATGCCGACCTATATATATATGAATTTCTTATATTTAATGCTGAAAATCAGAAGCTCGCGTTGCGTGGCGTCCGTGGGAAGGGGATAACATCTCTTACATTTTGTACACCGGTGACATAGGCGATTAAACGTTCGAAACCTAATCCAAACCCTGAATGTGGCACGGTGCCATAGCGACGCAGATCGCGATACCACCAGTAATCTTCTTTTTTCAGCCCCATCTCTTCCAGACGCGCATCCAGCACATCCAGACGTTCCTCACGCTGAGAACCGCCAATAATTTCACCAATACCCGGCGCTAACACATCCATCGCGGCCACGGTTTTCCCGTCGTCGTTAAGGCGCATGTAGAACGCCTTAATGTCCTTGGGATAGTTTTTCACTACCACAGGCGCTTTGAAATGCTTCTCGGCAAGATAACGTTCGTGTTCAGAGGACAGATCGATGCCCCATGACACAGGGTTTTCAAAGGTCTGCCCGCAGTTCATCAAGATATCGACGGCATCGGTATAATTGACCTGGGCGAAATCGGTAGTAACAAAACGCTCCAGGCGATTAATCGCATCGTTGTCTACGCGCTCGGCAAAAAATGCCATATCGTCTGCACGCTCATCCAGCACGGCTTTGAAGACATACTTGAGCATGGCTTCCGCCAGGGCTGCCGCATCGTCTAATGAGGCGAAAGCGATTTCCGGTTCCAGCATCCAGAACTCTGCCAGATGGCGGCTGGTATTGGAGTTTTCCGCACGGAACGTGGGGCCGAAGGTGTAGATTTTCGACAAGGCGCTGGCGTAGGTTTCACCGTTCAACTGCCCTGAAACCGTCAGGAACGCCTCTTTCCCGAAGAAATCCTCCGAATAGTCGACTTTGCCCTGATCGTTGCGGGGCAGGTTTTCCATGTCCAGCGTCGAAACGCGGAACATCTCACCGGCCCCTTCAGTGTCAGAGGCGGTGATCAGCGGCGTGGAAACCCAAAAATAGCCGTTCTCATGAAAGAAGCGGTGCAGCGCCTGGGCCAGGGTATGACGAACGCGCGCCACGGCGCCAATCAGGTTGGTACGCGGACGCAGGTGGGCCACCTCGCGCAGGTATTCGATACTGTGGCGTTTTGCCGCCATTGGATAGCTGTCGGGATCTTCTACCCAGCCCACGACCTCCAGCTTTGTCGCCTGAATTTCGAATGCCTGACCCTGACCCGGAGAGGCAACAACCTTACCGGTGACGATGACGGAACAGCCGGTGGTCAGGTGCAGCACTTCGTCCTGATAATTATTCAGAGAATTATTGACGACAGCCTGAACGGGATTAAAGCAGGAGCCGTCATAGACAGCGATAAAGGAAAGACCGGCTTTTGAATCTCTTCGGGTACGCACCCAACCACGTACGGTGACTTCACTGTCAACCGCGACGCGACCGTGCAGTACATCCGCTACAGGCACTACGCTCATAAATATCTCTCTATATAGAAGAAGTGTGTGAATGAATTCCCCAGACTGGGGTGTAGCTATGTTACTTGTGAGTCAACAGGAAACAAGCAAAATTCAGGGGAATAACCGATTTATTGCAGGAAGGCGGGGCGCGATAACGCCCCGATAACAAAGACGCTAGCTGGCTTTTTTAACCAGTGGCAGATCAAAGGCTTTTCTCAGGGCCTTAACGAACGCTTTATCCTGACAGATGGTTTTGCCTGGGCTGTCGGAAAGCTTAGCGACCGGCTTACCATTACATTGCACCAGCTTAATCACGATATTGAGCGGCGTAACGCCAGGAATATCACAAGTCAGGCGCGTGCCGATGCCGAAGACGACGTTGGTACGCTGACCAAAGTGGCGATACAGCGCCAGGGATTTTTCCAGATTGAGATTATCTGAGAACACCAGCATTTTCGTGAGCGGATCGATACCCAACTGCTGATAGTGGGCCAGCGCTTTTTCGCCCCACTCAACCGGGTCACCTGAATCGTGACGCAGCCCCTGGTAACGCCGGGCGAACACCGGGCCGAAATCGCGCAGGAAGGCATCCATGGCGATACAGTCTGTGAGTGCAATGCCCAGCTTGTCGTCATATTCATCCAGCCAGGCCTGTAAGGCGGCGCGCTGACTGTTCGCCAGTACCGGACTGATTTGCTGAAAAGCCTGGAACCACTCGTGGGCCTGGGTACCCACTGGCGTGAGTGCGAGGCGACGGGCCAGATCGTAGTTACTGGTGCCCATCAGCCAGGGAAAATCCTGTTTCAGCGTGCTGACGATCGATTCCTGCACATCCTGGGAATAGCGGCGGCGGGTACCAAAATCCATCAGGCGAAAACGTGACATGTCAGTGTCGGCAACCTCAGTCTTAAAGGCAGCGAGTTTCTGATGCAGAAAATCCACGGCCTGCTGGCTGCTGATGGCTGGGGTACGGTGGCGATGGACCACTTCACTGATCAAGGCCAACAGGGGGACTTCCCACATGATCACTTCCCGCCAGGGGCCCTGGATACGAATAGCCAGCTTGCCATGATGATTGCGAACGTCTACCTGCTGCGGGTCGTAGCGAAAATTTCGCAGCCAGTTAAGGTAGTCGTCAGCAAAGAAGGGCAGATCAGATAACCAGGCATATTCAGCATCGGTCAGCGCCAGTGCCTGCATGGCGTCAATGGCTGCACGGATCTCGTCAGCATAAAAACCCAGCAATTCGTCGCTACGGCAGCGAAACTCCGCGGCCACCGTGACATCATGGTAACGGTGGAATACGGCTTGCTGCATATGGAGCTTATAAGCATCCGTATCCAGCAGCGAAGTCAGTATCGGGGAAGCATGTCCTGTCATGGCGCGTTTCGGCATCCTGTTCGGTGGCGCAGAGCCCGGTGTATTAAACGTCGTAAAAGACGCAAAAGTATAAATCACTAAGAGACAGCGATCACAGCATATTTCAGGATAGCGAGTCGAGGACGAAATGTGTCATTGTTAACAAATTGTAGCCATTTTACCTGATGTGCACGTTGTGCATGCTAAGCTCGGCGCATCATGCTTAGACGTTTGACGCGTAGGGCTTATACTTGAGTGAATAATGCAAAGACGTTGATGAATAACTACTTAATGCGGGACGGAATATGACGCAGCAGCCACAAATAAAATATCGACACGATTATCGTGCACCAGACTACACCATCACCGATATCGATTTAACCTTTGAACTCGATGAAAGCACCACGCGGGTGACGGCGGTGAGTCAGGTTAAGCGTCAGGGAGACAGCCAGGCTGAACTGCGTCTGGACGGCGAAGATCTGACGCTAATCTCGCTGGAAGTGGATGGACAGGCCTGGGCGGCCTGGCGTGAAGAGGCGGGTTGCCTGGTGCTCAGCCAGTTACCGGACAGCTTTACGCTGAAAATCGTCAATGACATTCATCCCGATCGTAACAGTGCCCTTGAAGGCTTATACAAATCCGGTGAAGCGCTCTGTACCCAGTGTGAAGCCGAAGGCTTTCGGCATATTACCTGGTATTTAGATCGCCCCGACGTGCTGGCGCGCTTCACGACCACCGTCATTGCCGACGGCAGCCGTTATCCTTTCCTGCTGTCTAACGGAAATCGCATTGACAGCGGTCAGGACGACAAGGGCCGTAACTGGGTGAAGTGGCAGGATCCGTTTCCTAAGCCCTGTTATTTGTTTGCGCTGGTCGCGGGCGATTTTGACGTGCTGCGTGACAGCTTTACTACGCGTTCGGGTCGGAATGTGGCGTTGGAGATCTTCGTCGATCGCGGCAATCTGGATCGTGCCGACTGGGCGATGACGTCATTAAAGAACAGCATGAAGTGGGATGAGGAGCGTTTCGGCCTGGAGTATGACCTCGACATCTTTATGATTGTTGCGGTGGACTTCTTCAACATGGGGGCCATGGAGAATAAAGGGCTTAACGTTTTTAACTCCAAATACGTGCTGGCCAAAGCCGAAACCGCCACCGATAAAGATTATCTGGGGATTGAGGCGGTCATCGGTCATGAATATTTCCACAACTGGACCGGTAACCGTGTGACCTGTCGCGACTGGTTCCAGCTGAGCCTGAAAGAGGGACTGACCGTGTTTCGCGATCAGGAGTTCAGTTCCGACCTGGGATCGCGTGCGGTAAACCGAATCGATAATGTGCGTATTATGCGCGGCGCGCAGTTTGCCGAGGACGCCAGCCCGATGGCGCACCCGATCCGCCCGGATCAGGTTATTGAGATGAACAACTTCTACACCTTGACGGTGTATGAAAAGGGATCAGAAGTGATCCGTATGATGCACACCTTGCTGGGCGAAGCGAATTTCCAGAAGGGCATGCAGCTCTATTTCGAACGTCATGACGGTAGCGCGGCGACCTGTGATGATTTCGTTCAGGCCATGGAAGACGCGTCTAACGTTGATCTTTCCCAGTTCCGTCGCTGGTACAGTCAGTCAGGTACACCTACGCTCTCGGTACGTGATGACTACAATCCGGAACTGGAGCAGTACACGCTTCACGTGACGCAGCACACGCCGCCGACGACCGAGCAGAAAGAGAAACTGCCTCTGCATATCCCTCTGGACATCGAACTGTATGACGGACAGGGTAAGGTCATTCCGTTGCAGCACAACGGTCATCCGGTGCATAACGTGTTGAACGTAACGGAAGAGTTCCAGACCTTTATTTTTGACAACGTTTACTTCCAGCCGGTGCCATCGCTGCTGCGTGAGTTTTCCGCGCCAGTGAAGCTCGACTACAAGTGGAGCGACGCGCAGCTGACGTTCCTGATGCGTCATGCAAGCAACGATTTTTCACGTTGGGACGCGGCGCAAAGTCTGTTGGCAACCTACCTGCGCCTCAATGTCGCGCGCCATCAGCAGGGCCAGCATCTGTCGCTGCCGTTGCATGTCGCTGATGCCTTTCGCACGGTGCTGCTGGATGCCAACAGCGATCCGGCGCTGACCGCTCTGATTCTGTCGCTGCCTGGCGAAAACGAAATCGCCGAACTGTTTGAGATTATCGATCCTCAGGCAATTGCACTGGTGCGCGAAGCTCTGGTTCGTACCCTGGCGCGGGAACTGGCAGATGAATTCTTTGCCGTTTATAACGCCAATCAGCAGGCGGAGTACCACGTTGATCATGCGGAAATCGGCAAACGTTCGCTGAAGAACATCTGTCTGTACTATCTGGCGTTTGGTGATATGGATCTGGCGGATAAACTGGTGCAGGCGCAATACCACCATGCCAATAACATGACGGATTCCCTGGCGGCACTCTCCGCTGCGGTGGCGGCACAGTTACCCTGCCGTGATGCGCTGTTAGCCGACTATGATGAGCGCTGGCACAAGGATGGCCTGGTCATGGACAAATGGTTTATGTTGCAGGCTACCAGCCCGGCGCAGAATGCCTTACTCAACGTGCGCCGTTTACTGTCACATCGTTCCTTCAGTATGGGCAACCCGAATCGCATCCGTTCACTGATTGGCGCTTTTGCTTCGGGTAATCCTTCCGCCTTCCACGCCGAAGACGGCAGCGGATATCGTTTCCTGGTGGAGATGCTGACGGATCTGAACACCCGCAATCCGCAGGTGGCTTCGCGTATGATTGAGCCATTAATTCGTCTGAAACGTTACGATGCCCACCGTCAGGCGCTGATGCGCCAGGCGCTGGAACAGTTACAAGGACTGGATAAACTGTCGGGCGATCTGTACGAGAAAATCACTAAGGCACTGAATGCCTGATAAGAAACGGCGGGCAAATGCCCGCCGTTTCTTTAACGCTGTTGCGCGTAGCGGGGAGGCTTTTCTGCCGCGCCGCGGCGCATCACCCGATCCAACACTTCGGCTTCCAGCTCTGCCAGACGCGCCGAGCCTCTTCGCCGTGGCCGGGGCAAATCGACCTGCAAATCCAGTCCTATCTGGCCTTCCTCTATCAGTAATACCCGATCAGCCATCGCGACCGCTTCACTGACATCGTGCGTGACCAACAGAACCGTGAAGTGGTACTGCTGCCACAGCGATTCGATGAGCTCCTGCATCTCGATTCGCGTTAAGGCGTCCAGCGCACCCAGAGGCTCATCCAGCAACAGCAGGCCGGGACGGTGAATTAACGCCCGGGCCAGTGCCACGCGCTGTTTCTGTCCACCGGATAAAGCGGCAGGCCAGTCTTGCGCTCTGTCCGCCAGGCCTACCGCTTCCAGCGCCTCCAGGGCGGCTTTACGCCATGCCTTGCCACGCAGGCCGAGAGCGACGTTATCAATCACTTTTTTCCACGGCAGCAGTCGCGCATCCTGGAACATTAACCGGGTTTCTTCACGTGCGGTCTGCAGCGGCGCATTGCCTGCCAGCAACTCGCCCTGGGTCGTGCTTTCCAGACCGGCCAGCAGACGCAGCAGGGTGCTTTTACCGCAGCCGCTGCGGCCGACTACGGCAACAAACTGGCCGGAAGGAATATGCAGATCGATATGATTCAGAATGGTGCGTTCACCGTATTTTTTACTGACGCCCTTCACACCTACGGGGGTACCCGCATTCAGACGCGCCGGGCTGGCGGAGTTTATCATGCTGTTTTCTCCTGACGTTGATAGGCCGGATGCCAGCGTAACCAGACGCGTTCCAGCAGCAGTGCGCTGACATCAGCCAGTTTTCCCAGCAGGGCATAAAGAATAATGGCGACCATCACCACATCGGTTTGCAGAAATTCACGGGCATTCATGGCCAGATAGCCAATCCCTGCGTTAGCCGAAATTGTCTCGGCGACGATCAGGGTCAGCCACATCAACCCTAAAGCAAAGCGGACGCCCACCATGATGCTCGGTAACGCACCCGGTAAGATCACCTGAACAAACAGGCTCCAGCCGGATAAGCCGTAGCTACGGGCCATCTCAACCAGCCCACGATCCACATTACGAATACCGTGATAGGTATTCAGGTAGATGGGAAACAGCGTACCCAGCGCCACCAGAAAAATTTTGGCTGACTCATCAATGCCAAACCACAGAATGACCAATGGGATCAGCGCAAGATGGGGCACGTTACGTAACATTTGCAGTGAGGTATCCAGCAAACGCTCACCCAGTCGCGAAGTGCCGGTAATTAATCCCAGTACCAGGCCGAGCGATCCGCCAATGCTAAAGCCAAGCAACGCTCGCCAGCTGCTGATGGCGAGATGCTGCCAGAGCTCTCCGCTGACAGCCAACTGCCAAAAGGTCGTCACAATCTTTTCCGGCGCTGGCAGGATACGGCTGGACAACCAGCCGGTCTGTGACGCAACTTGCCAGACCACCACCAGTAACACCGGCAGCAGCCAGGGCACCAGCGCCGCTGAGAAGGATTGACGTAGTCTGGTCATCGTTATCTCCTCAGGCCCGCGCGGCTTTTTTCTCTGGTGTAAAATCATTGGCGACCGCTTCACCGTGCGCCTGAACAACACGAGGCTGGGGAATCTGGGGAATAGCCAGATCCAGATGGGGGAACAGCAGCTCGCCGACGCGATAAGCCTCTTCCAGATGCGGATAACCAGAGAGAATAAAGGTTTCAATGCCCAGGGCTTCGTACTCTTTCATGCGAGCCGCTACGGTAGGCGCATCGCCAACCAGCGCGGTGCCTGCCCCGCTGCGCACCAGCCCAACGCCAGCCCAAAGGTTGGGGCTGATTTCCAGTTTATCGCGGCGTCCGCCGTGCAGGGCGGCCATGCGCTGTTGGCCTACCGAGTCGGTGCGCTGAAAGGCACTTTGCGCTTTGGCGATGGTGGCATCATCCACATTCGCGATCAGCTTATCGGCTGCCTGCCAGGCTTCCTCATTGGTTTCTCGCACGATGACATGCAGCCGGATGCCAAACCGGACTTTTCGGCCCTGTGCTGCGGCTTTCGCCCGCACCTGCTCAATTTTTTCTTTCACCAGTGCAGGGGGTTCGCCCCATGTCAGATAAACATCGACCTGTTCGGCAGCCAGATCCTGAGCGGGCTCTGACGAACCCCCGAACCACAGCGGCGGACGAGGCTGCTGTACCGGCTTAAACATCAGACGCGCACCTCGTACATGCACGTGCTTGCCTTCGTAATCCACCGTTTCGCCTTCCAGCACGCGGCGCCAGACGCGGGTAAATTCGGCCGATTCTGCATAGCGCTCACGGTGGTCAAGAAAGACGCCATCACCGGCCAGTTCCTCGGGATCGCCCCCGGTCACCAGGTTGAACAACGCGCGTCCGTTGGAAAGACGATCGAGCGTTGCAGCCTGGCGCGCCGCCTGGGTGGGGGAAATCACGCCAGGACGCAGCGCGACAAGGAAGCGCAGACGCTGCGTAACGGGGATCAGCGATGCGGCCACCAGCCAGGCATCCTCGCAGGAACGCCCGGTAGGGATCAGTACGCCGCCAAATCCCAGACGATCGGCAGCCTGGGCAACCTGTTGTAAATAGGCATGATCAACCGGACGCGCGCCCTCAGCCGTGCCAAGATAATGGCCGTCACCATGGGTTGGAAGGAACCAGAATACAGAAACACTCATTTTTCTCTCCTTATTGCGTCACGGCCTGGGGATGCCAGATGCGCTCGGCAATCGATACTTTTACGGGAATCAGATGATTGGCATAAAACAGATCGGCGGTTTTCTGCTGCATAGCAACCGTGCGCGCACTGACCGGACTGACCGGGCTGGGTGGACGGTGGTCCAGGTTGCTGGCAATGACGGCCTCAGGCAGACCGATCGATGTCGAAAGCAGATGAATACTCTGGTTACGTTCGCTACGCGTCAGGGCTTCGGCATCACTAAAGGCTTTTAACGTCGCTAAGACGAAGTCATTGTGTTCCTGCGCAAAATGGCGGGTTGCAAGGTAGAACGGCCCCGTCTGGTTCAGCGTGGTGCCGTCTTTCAACACGCGGACATTGCCCTGAAGCAGTACGGCAGAATAGTAGGGGTCCCATATTGCCCAGGCGTCCACGTTACCCTGCTGGAAAGCGGCGCGCGCATCGGCTGGCGTCAGATAAACCGGCTGGATATCTTTGATACTGAGACCCGCTTCTTCCAGCGCACGCAACAGCAGATTGTGCGAGCTGGAACCCTTTTGGAACGCCACCTTTTTGCCTTTGAGATCGGCAACCGACTTCAACGGACTGTTCTGGCTGACCAGGATGACCTCAGCTTTCGGCTTAGGCGGCTCTGAGCCGATATACAGCAAATCCGCCCCGGCTGCCTGGGCGAAAATAGGCGGAATGTCACCGGTGCTGCCAATATCAATACTGTTAACGTTCAGCGCTTCCAGCATTTGCGGTCCGGCCGGGAATTCGATCCATTGAATACGGGTAGCAGGGAAACGCTTCTCCAGCAGCTGATGCTCCTTGGCCAGCACCATACTGACCGATCCTTTTTGATAGCCGATGCGAACCTGTGCAGGGGCGGGTTCTGCGGCATTCACCTGTGCGCCTGCCACGAACATCCCTGCCATTAACCACGCGCTGATTATTCGTTTCATCATTGTTTCCTTACACAGCCAGGGCAACGGGCTGATGACGTCGGGACAGCGCCAGCCAGAACGTGTGCACCGCTTCCTCCAGACGGGTAGCCAGTACCGGATCCAGTTCCGGCTGGCGATCATAGTGATGAATTTGTTTATCTTCGGCGTAAACACCATGAAGCACTTCTTCGGCTTTCAGGGCGTTTAATACGGGCTTGAGTGCGTAATCCAGGGCCAGCATATGGCCAGCGCTGCCCCCGCTGGCTAACGGCAGCACCACTTTGTGGGCCAGCGCGCGTTCAGGTAACAGATCCAAAACGGTTTTTAGCGCGCCCGAGAAAGACGCCTTATAAACCGGCGTGGCAATGACCAGGCCATCAGCCTGAGCCAGGTCTTCGCTCAGGGCGAGAATAGCCGGGGAATCGAAGCGGGCGTTGATCAGATCCTCAGGCTGAAAGTTATGAATATTCCAGGGAATAACCTCAACACCGGATGCTTCCAGTTTGCGCTGGCACAGCGCTAATAACGATGTGGACCGTGAAGGAAATCTCGGACTACCTGCCAGGGTGAGCACTCTCATTACGACTCCTTATAACTGAAAGTTATTGATTATCTTTTGTTGAGAACTGATGCTTTCATCCTGGCAGAGGCGACGGCACGGCTTAAATGATTTTTCTGACAATCTAAAGGTGAAAACCGGCAAAAGGCCTGAAGCGAGAGCGCCGCGTCTCTGAGAAAGACCTGATGCGACAAATCTTAAAAACGCCAGGACGGGCGAGTCGATACATTAATCCGTGTGAATAAAATTCGTTTAAACCCGGAAATCCGTACATTTGGTTACTTGAGTATCAGAAAAGTGAAACATTCAGGTGAAACGAAAAACACGCCTTTCGCTTTTTTAAATTCACATGAGGAAGGAAAAAGAAAAAAGAATTAAAATTCAACGTTATTTAACGCGATGGCGAGAGGGGATTAGGAATAGTTGCATCAGGCGGTGCGTGTTAAGCGCAGCAGTCTGGCGAAGTTTTTAACAACAATTCATTTTTAGTTACAGATGTCCGGCCTGTAAACCCCCTGAACAGACGGCCGTGCCTAAATGGTTCCTCAACGGGGAGATGATTATCAGCGAGCTATTCTTCAGATTTTCTAACCATGGTTTTTGTCACATTCGGACCCTGTTGAGATTGAGGCAGGCATTTTAGTCATTCAGGCAGTAAAATGTCTCTGCTCAATGTAAGCGCCTGTTATTTTAAAATTACTATTTGCCTTTGGTCAGTGCCTGTCTCGGGCTGGTGGATTTATTTGTCCTTTTCTAACAGCAGAGAAAACCTGTATGTCTGACATCCTGTTATCGGTCATTATTCCCACTTACAATGTTGAAAAATATATTGTCGAATGTGTGGATTCATTATTAAGACAAATTAGCGCGCCAAACGAAATTATCATTGTTAACGACAGTTCTACCGATGGAACCGTGGCGTTAATTGAACAGCACTATGGCCATCTTCCTCAGGTGAAACTGATCACTATTGCCAACGGTGGCGCAGGTAATGCGCGTGATAAAGGCGTTGAGGTCGCTGAAGGGCAGTTCGTTTTCTTTTGCGACCCGGATGATGTGGTGGTGGAAGGATTCGTCAATGAGCTGGCCCAGGTTGTCGACAATTATCCCGATACCGATTTATTTTGTTTTAATTCCAGCGCTTACCGCGAAGACAAACCGGACGTGACGTGGCCTAAAGTCAGGCATAACCTGACCGGCATTCAGAAGCCACAGGATGTCCTGCTAAGTTTGCTGCATAATGGCTCCTATACGTCGGCGGCCTGGAATTATGTGGTAAGAAAAACCGTTATCCAGCAGCATCATTTGCGCTTCGTCGATCGCGTGCATGAAGATCACAAATTTACCTTATCGGTATTTATGCATTGCCAACAGGCATGGGTCACTCGCCAGACGTATTACAAACAGCGTATCCGCGTTGGATCACTGACTAACAGCAGTAAAAGTCCTTCTTTTTTCGCCCAACGTTACAATGCGTTTATTGCTACCTATGACACCTTATGTTGTGCACAGACCCAAAGTGAATTAAAAAAGGCGCTGGAAAAAGCTTACCTTATTCACTCCTTCCGTTTAATGATCTATCTGTCGCTCTACAATCAAACGCCTGTACCGGAATATGTGCTCAATGCGATTCGATATCTGGGGCGCCGAATTAAAGCCGGCAGCCTCAAAGAATGGCTGCTGCTTAACCGTCCGGAAACCTTCATTTTATTGCAAAGCCATAAAGTGAAGAAAGAACTCAAACGCGTTCCGTAATTCCTAAAAATGGGACCTGATGTTGTTTGCACCTGAGCGAAATGAGAAGGTGAGACATGCAATGTGTATAAGGTTGTTGCGACATGGCAAAAGTGCTCGATAAAAGTTTAGTAGTGAATATCTTATCTTTGCTGGCGTACCGGGGAGCCTCGTTCCTGTTTCCGCTGGCGACGCTCCCCTATCTGGCGCGCGTGCTGGGGGTGGACCATATGGGGATTCTGGCGCTGGCGATTGCCTGCGTCCTTTACTGCAGTACCATCTCCGACTGGGGATTCAATGTTTTTACCACTAAGGACATTGCCCATCACCGTGACGATAAGGCACGTGTTACCCAGCTTTTTTGGTCCACCTTTAACGCCAAGCTGATGCTGTTACTGGTTACCAGCGGTACGTTACTCACTGCGACGTGGTTTAATCCGTCCTGGCATTCGCTGTTCTTTATTATTCTGGCCAACTGCACCACCTTAATCGGCTCACTGTTTTCGTTTGGTTGGTTAATGCAGGGCTTCGAAAAGCTGGGCAAAACCGCAGTGATTGCCACTTTTGGTAACTTTTGTGCCATTCCGCTCACGTTCCTACTGGTTAAAACGCCGGACGATACCTGGCTGGCTGCGTTGATACCGGGCGCGGTATCGATCATCAATGCCATCATTACGCTGAAGTTTGTGCTGGAAATGAAGGTGATTGGCGCGTATCGCTTTGAACCACGCGAAATCAAACAGCGCATTACCGACAGTGCCGATGTCTTTATTGCCATCGCAGGTGCCAATCTGTTTAACAGCGTAAACGTCGTGATTCTGGCGTCGTTTACCTCGCACTATATGGTGGGGATCTATAACGGTGCGGACAGGCTGCGCAAGGCCGCCAACTCGGTGCCGGAGCAGATTGGTAGCGCGTTTTTCCCCCGCGTAAGCCACTTATTTGGGCGTGATAAAGCCGCCGCAGTGGCGGCGACGCGCAAAAGCCTGATGCTGTCGTTTGCGTTGAGCCTCTCTATCGTGATCTTCACCTGGCTGTTTGCCGATGAGGTTGTCGCACTGCTGTTAGGGAAAGACTTCCTGCCATCAGCGGATGTGCTGCGCGTCTTTGTACTCTGCTTCCTGTTTGGCAATATTGCCTATCCGGCGGGCCTGCAGATTTTGATTCCGCATGGACTGGCGCGGCAACGTATGATGGTAATGATGGTTGCGGGGGTGGTTAACGTCCCGGTGTGCTGTCTGCTGGCATGGAAGTTTGGGGCCATCGGTGCGGCCTGGTCGATGGTGCTGGCCGAGGTGCTGGTCTGTATTGGTATCTTCGGCATTATGGTGCGGCATAACATCTGGCGCGACTATGCTTTCCCGGACAGGCTGAATTCCCGTACAGCAAACGATTCCGTTGTGTAAGATCAAAACGACTTTAAACAGTCTTCCGACTTAGCGCCCCGCGATTTACTTTTGCGCCAGAGCACCTTACCATTCTGGCGCACAATTTCCCGTGCACTGATTTTCACCATCGCTTCCGTCTTCCAGGAGAGTGCATGTTTTACTCAATTGTCCGACCGGCGTTGTTCAGGCTCGATCCTGAACGTGCGCACCATCTCACCTTTCAGCAATTACGCTTTATGAGCGGCACGCCGCTGGAAATGATCATTCGCCAGCCTTTACCCTCGCGTCCGGTTACCTGCATGGGGCTGACCTTCGACAATGCTCTTGGCCTGGCGGCGGGCCTGGATAAAAACGCCGAGTGTATTGATGCATTTGGGGCAATGGGGTTCGGCTTTGTGGAGGTCGGAACAGTCACGCCGCGCGCGCAGGCGGGCAATGACAAGCCACGCATGTTTCGCTTAGTGGAAGCCGAAGGGATTATTAACCGCATGGGATTTAATAATCTCGGCGTTGATAACCTGGTTGAAAACGTAAAAAAATCCCGCTTTAAAGGCGTACTCGGGATCAATATTGGCAAAAATAAAGACACACCCGTGGAGCAGGGAAAAGACGATTATCTGATCTGTATGGAGAAGGTGTACGCGCACGCCGGTTATATCGCGATCAATATTTCATCACCCAATACGCCGGGTTTACGCTCGTTACAATATGGTGAGGCGCTGGACGATCTGCTCATTTCCATAAAAGCCAAACAGAAAGATCTGGAAAAACGGCATCTCAAATATGTGCCGGTGGCTGTTAAGATCGCGCCGGATCTTTCTGAAGACGAATTGATCCAGGTTGCCGACAGTTTAATACGTCACCAAATTGATGGTGTCATTGCGACCAATACCACGCTCGATCGTTCTCTGGTAAAGGGCCTGAAATATGGCGAAGAAATCGGTGGATTAAGTGGTCGTCCGGTACAGTCGCGCAGTACCGCCGTCATCCAGCGACTGTCGCAGGAGTTACAGGGAAGATTGCCCATTATTGGCGTAGGCGGTATTGATTCGCTTACTGCTGCGCGTGAAAAAATAGCAGCGGGCGCGACGTTGGTTCAAATTTATTCTGGCTTTATTTATAAAGGACCCGGTTTAATTAAAGATATCGTGACCCATATCTAAGACATTCGCCATAATAATGCGCCGGGGGGTTTATTTATCCCTCCGGCTCGTTTATATTTTGTCCTGTTGCACGATTTTTCAGCATGCATTTTTATTTTATGGATTTTTAGCTTTAGCGCAGCGGTAAATACAGGGCACATGATGAAAATTAAACCCGATGACAAATGGCGTTGGTTCTACGACGCAGAGCACGACCGTATGATGCTCGATCTGGCTGACGGTATGCTTTTTCGTTCCCGCTATGCACGTAAAATGCTGACCCCCGATGCTTTCACCGAATCCGGATTCTGTGTTGACGATGCGGCTCTTTATTTCACGTTCGAAGAGAAGTGTCGTCAAAGCCCGCTAAGCAGCGACCAGCGTGCCGAGCTGGTTTTAAATGCGCTGGTTGCCGCACGTTTCCTCAAGCCACTGATGCCGAAAAGCTGGCATTTCTCCGCGCACCGCCAGCCTATGCAGCCTGCGGTGGGTGAGATGGTGGCGGTGACGCTGGCGGACAGCGGCGAGCAGGCGCGTCTGCTGGTGGTTGAAAACGGTGATAATGCCGCACTCTGCTTACTGGCACAGCCCGCTCTGACGCTGGCGGGCAAGGGGATGGTGCTCGGCGATGCGATTAAAGTGATGAACGATCGGCTACAACCGCACCAGCAGGAAAAAACCACGCGCTATGCGCGCGCGGTGTAATTCAGATCACCTCGATATCGCTTGCAGGAATACAGCTGCAACTCAATATAGTGCCATCGTGACGGATGGCGCTTTGCTTTAAGGCGTTCACCTTTCCCGCAACCAGCGTTATTTTACAACTGCCGCACAGACCCGCCCGACACGAATAGGGAATGCGAAAGCCCTGGGCTTCAAGCTGCTCAAGTAAGACCTGCTGATTATCACCGCTGAAACGCTGGCCCTGCCAGGTGATGGTTACCTGCGCGGCGGGTTGCCGTTGCGGTTTCAGTGTTTCAGTCACCTCTCCTGGACCATAGGCGCGCGGCGACTGGCGTTTCAGTATCTTGACGGCGTCGCCAGCGCGAATAATACCGCTGTTGAGCGCGATCAGATTCAGGCCAAAATCAATGTCCCCGCTGCCGTCCTGCGCTGTCCGAAAGCCCTGCAGCGTGGTCAAAGGTTGCCCCTCAGGATGCTTCTGACCACTTTCCACGCCAATCGTGGTAAAAACACAGCGGCTACAGGGTTTTGGAACGGCGAAATTAACCTGACCGATAGCGATCTCCGCCCAGCTGTCTTCATCCCACGCAGGTGCGCCACTCACGACCAGGTTTGGCCTGAATTGTTCGATTCGCACGCTGGCGGGACAGCGCTGCTGTAAATCCTGCAGCGAAGCACTGTTCACGAGCAGGTAGGGATATCCATCGGCAAAGCCAAGTGGCACATCGGTAAAACGTTTGACGCGGCGCGAAGGCTGCGGTCCGACCCAGCGTAGCTGCACCGGTCGTGGAAAGAACGCACTCAGCCACTGGTTGACCGTCTCGGGTGCGATTCGTGAGGTAAACGTATTGCCCCAGACCTCCGTGGGCTGCTCAGCATGGGTAAAGTCGGCAAAACGAATGAGTGACTGGCTCCCGTCGGGGGCCTGTAAGAACAGACCGTCTGGCGTAATCGCCGGCGTGAACTGCACCATCTCCGGAAACTGACGCGCCGTAATAAAGGTTCCGTCAGGTTCGGTCACCATAAAAATACGGTCATAGGTTAACCCGCTACTGGCAGCCCAGGCATGTGAGACCTGCAACCCGCGCATGGATTTTACGGGATGGATAAATAAGCGGGAAAGCGTGATCATGAAAGTCTCCAGAAGCGGGCGCGCAAGACAAAAGAAGCTAACTTTATGACATAGGTCTGCGATTCGCTATAATGCGCAACAATTTTCTCAAGAGTAAAAAAGTGACGATATGAATTCTCTGTTTGCCAGCACGGCGCGTGGGCTCGAAGAGCTGTTAAAAAATGAGCTGGACGCGCTGGGCGCGCAGGATTTGCAAGTGGTACAGGGAGGCGTTCACTTTAAGGCCGATGACCGCGTAATGTACCAAAGCCTGATGTGGAGTCGTCTGGCTTCGCGTATTTTGCTGCCTCTGACCGAGGTCGGCGTTTACAGCGATCTCGATCTCTATCTGGGCGTGCAGGGCATTGACTGGCCCGCCATGTTCGGTAGCGACAAAACCTTCGTGGTGCACTTTAATGGCACCAACGATGAGATCCGTAATAGCCAGTTTGGCGCGCTGCGCGTCAAAGATGCGATTGTCGACAGTTTTACCCGTCGTAACCTGGCACGCCCGGACGTCGATCGTGAACAGGCCGATATTCGTATTAACGTCTGGCTTGATGACGACCGCGCCAGTATAGCTCTGGACTTAAGCGGCAGTGCCCTGCATCAGCGCGGCTATCGTCAGCAAACGGGTCAGGCGCCGCTGAAAGAAAACCTGGCCGCAGCGATTGTGATGCGTTCAGGCTGGCAGCCGTCCACGCCGCTCATCGATCCGATGTGTGGTTCAGGCACGTTACTGATCGAAGCTGCGCTGATGGCCTGCGACCGCGCGCCGGGTTTACTGCGTAACCAGTGGGGCTTCACGGCATGGGCCGGTTTTAACGAAAGCCTGTGGCGCGAGGTCAAGAGCGATGCTCAGGCCCGTGCCCGTGCCGGGACGGCGGCGTGCCAGGCGCGCTTTTTTGGTTATGACAATAATGGCCGGGTGCTGGAATGGGCAAAAGCGAATGCACGTCGTGCCGGCGTTTTTGAACTGTTCACCTTTGGCCAACAGGATTTGCTGAAGCTGCAGAATCCTCTTCAGACTGAGGTGACGGGAACGGTGCTCAGTAACCCACCTTACGGTGAACGTCTTGAAAGTGAGCCTGCGCTTATTGCGCTGCACAGCCAGCTCGGCCGGTTGATGAAGCAGCACTTCGCCGGCTGGAATCTGTCGCTGTTTAGCGCATCGCCCGAACTACTGAGCTGTCTGCAACTGCGTGCCGACCGTCAGTTCAAAGCCAAAAATGGCCCGCTGGACTGTGTGCAGAAAAACTATCAGCTGTCGGCCAACAGCGCTGAGCGCGGTAATCAGATTGCTGAAGATTACGCGAACCGCTTGCGCAAAAACCTCAAGAAGCTGGATAAGTGGGCGCGCCAGGAAGGTATTGAGTGCTACCGCATTTATGACGCCGATCTGCCGGACTATAATGTGGCCGTGGATCGCTATGCGGACTGGGTGGTGGTGCAGGAATATGCGCCACCCAAAACCATCGACGCGAATAAAGCCCGTCAGCGCCTGTTTGACGTGATTAGTGCCACGCTGAGCGTGTTGGAGCTGCCGTCAAACCGCTTAATCCTCAAGACGCGCGAACGTCAGAAGGGCAAAGCGCAGTATCAAAAGCTGAGTGAGAAGGGCGACTATTTTGAAGTGCAGGAATTTAACGCCCGTTTCCTGGTGAACCTGACTGACTATCTGGATACGGGATTGTTCCTCGATCACCGTATTGCCCGCAAGATGCTGGGTCAGATGAGTCAGGGCAAGGATTTCCTGAACCTGTTTGCTTACACCGGCTCTGCCAGCGTGCATGCGGGTCTGGGCGGCGCACGCTCTACCACCACCGTGGATATGTCGCGTACCTATCTGGAGTGGGCAGAGCGTAACCTGCGGCTGAACGGCCTCACCGGTCGTCAGCATCGCCTGCTGCATGCCGACTGCCTGAGCTGGCTGAACGAGAGCGACGAAAATTTCGATCTGATCTTTATCGATCCGCCCACGTTCTCTAACTCAAAACGTATGGAAGAGAGTTTTGATGTGCAGCGCGATCATATGATGCTGATGCGTAACCTGAAACGGCTGTTGCGTAAAGGCGGTACTATCATGTTCTCGAATAATAAACGTGGTTTCAAAATGGATCTGGATGGCCTTAACGCATTGGGGCTCCAGGCTCAGGACATCACTCAGAAAACCCTGTCACAGGATTTTGCGCGTAATCGCCAAATTCATAACTGCTGGCTGATCACTCATGCTGGTAAGGAATAAGTTTCATGTCATTGATTAGTATCCACGGCGCTTATCTGTCTTTTAGCGATGCGCCTCTGTTAGACAATACCGAACTGCATATCGAAGAAAATGAGCGCGTGTGTCTGGTTGGCCGAAACGGGGCGGGCAAATCCACACTGATGAAAATCATCAACGGCGAGCAGCCGCTGGATGACGGACGCATCATTTATGAAACCGATCTGGTCGTGGCGCGGCTCCAGCAGGATCCGCCGCGCAATATCACCGGATCAGTTTATGATTTTGTGGCAGAGGGCGTCGAAGAGCAGGCGGAGCATCTCAAAGCCTACCATGCGATCTCGCACCAGGTGATGGACGATCCCAGTGATAAAAATCTCAATGAGATGGCGCGTCTGCAGGGCATCCTGGATCATCACAATTTGTGGCAGCTGGAAAGTCGTATCATGGACGTGCTGCAGCAGATTGGTCTGTCGCCGGACACAGAACTGTCGTCTCTGTCCGGTGGCTGGTTGCGTAAAGCCGCGCTGGGGCGCGCGCTGGTCAGTAATCCTCGCGTACTGATGCTGGACGAGCCCACCAACCACCTTGATATTGAAACGATTGACTGGCTGGAGACCTTCCTGAAAAGCTTCAGCGGCAGTATCGTTTTTATCTCTCACGACCGTTCTTTTATCCGTAATATGGCCACCCGTATTGTGGATCTGGATCGTGGCAAGCTGGTTTCCTGGCCGGGTAACTATGACGCGTATCTGGAAGGCAAAGAAGAAGCCCTGCGCGTTGAAGAGATGCAAAATGCTGAGTTTGACCGCAAGCTGGCACAGGAAGAAGTCTGGATCCGTCAGGGCATCAAAGCACGTCGAACCCGTAATGAAGGCCGCGTTCGGGCGTTAAAAGCCTTACGTCGCGAGCGTTCAGAACGCCGTGAAGTCATGGGCAAAGCCAATATGCAGGTCGGTGAAGCATCACGCTCCGGCAAAATTGTCTTTGAACTGGAAAACGTGGACTACGCGGTAGACGGCAAGCAGCTGGTGAAAGATTTCTCAGCCCAGGTGCAGCGCGGGGACAAGATCGCCCTGATTGGGCCGAACGGCTGTGGTAAAACCACGTTACTGCGTCTGATGCTGCAACAGCTGAAGGCCGATCACGGTCGTGTGCACTCCGGAACCAAACTTGAAGTGGCCTATTTCGACCAGCACCGTGCGGAACTCGATCCCGATCGGACCGTGATGGACAACCTGGCGGAAGGCAAACAAGAGGTGCTGGTCAATGGTAAACCGCGTCACGTGTTGGGCTATCTGCAGGATTTCCTGTTCCATCCTAAACGCGCGATGACGCCGGTCAGGGCGCTGTCGGGTGGGGAGCGTAACCGCCTGCTGCTGGCGCGTCTGTTCCTGCGTCCCAGTAACCTGATGATCCTTGATGAACCGACCAATGACCTTGATGTGGAAACGCTGGAGCTGCTGGAAGAGCTCATCGACGGTTACCAGGGCACCGTGCTGCTGGTCAGTCACGATCGTCAGTTCGTTGACAACACCGTAACCGAATGCTGGATTTTTGAAGGCAACGGCGAGATAGGGACCTTTGTCGGCGGCTATCACGATGCGCAGCAGCAGCGCGCAGCGTACAAACAGCAAAAGGTGCAGGGCTCAGCAAAGGGGACAAATAGTGCCCTCAAGCCTGCCGATGCGAAAAATGACGCTGCCAAACGTAACGCGAACAAACTAAGCTATAACCTGACGCGTGAACTGGAACAGTTACCGCAAAAGCTGGAACAGTTAGAGGCGCGTATTGGCGAGCTTCAGGCCAAAATGAGTCATCCGGATTTTTTCAGTCAGCCACACGATAAAACGCAGCCGGTGCTCGATGAACTGGCTGACGTCGAACAGCAGCTGGAAACCGCCTTTGCGCGTTGGGAAGAGCTGGAATCAATGAGAAACGGCGCATAGTCATTAAGGGGCGGGAATGTGTTCAGCAGACAAAACGAACGCGTGGATGCTCTGTCCACAGTGCGACTTAATGGTAAAACTGCCGGCCATTCCCGTTGGCAGCCGAGCGTCCTGTCCGCGCTGCCATACCTCCCTGACCGTCAACTGGTCGGAGCCGCGTAAGCGTCCGACCGGTTACGCGCTGGCCGCGCTGTTTATGCTGGTGCTTGCCAATCTGTTTCCGTTTATCACCATGAAAGTCGCCGGGCTGTCCAGTCAGATCAGCCTGATGCAAATCCCCAGGGTGATGGTGGCCGACGATTACGCCAGCCTGGCCACACTGTTCCTGTTGTTTGTCCAGGGAATTCCCGCCTTTTGTATGATCACCATTGTCCTGCTGGTCAATCAGGTGAAAATGCCCGTCAGCCTGAAACTGGGCCTGGCGCGTATCCTTTTTCATATGCGCAACTGGGGAATGGCAGAAATCTTCATGGCCGGGGTGCTGGTCAGTTTCGTCAAGCTCATGGCCTATGGCGAAATTGGCCTCGAAACCAGCTTCTGGCCCTGGTGTCTGTTTTGCCTTTTGCAACTGCGCGCGTTTCAGTGTCTGGATCGCCGCTGGCTGTGGGATCGTATTGAAGCGATGCCGTCTTTACCCCATGCGCCCCAGGCAGGCGTAAGCGGATTAACCCAGGGCCTGCGCTCCTGTCCGTGCTGCACTGCGGTATTACCTGTGACACAGCGGGAATGTCCGCGCTGCGGCGTGGTTGCCGATGCCCGCCGTAAACACAGCCTGCAGTGGACACTGGCGCTGCTGATAACCTCCGTTATGCTTTATGTGCCCGCCAATCTGCTGCCGATTATGATTACCGAAACGCTGGGATCGGCGATGCCCTCGAACATCATGGCCGGGGTAATTTTACTTTGGGGCGATGGATCTTATCCGGTCGCGCTGGTGATTTTTATCGCCAGTATTATGGTTCCGTCTCTGAAGATGCTGGCGATTGGCTGGCTGTGCTGGGATGCCAGCGGACGCGGTCAGCGCGACAGCCATAAAATGCACCTGATCTATGAGGTGGTTGAGTTTGTTGGGCGTTGGTCAATGATCGACGTCTTTGTGATTGCCGTGCTCTCCGCGCTGGTGCGTATGGGACAGTTAATGAAAGTGTATCCGGCATGGGGAGCGGTGTTGTTTGCGCTGGTGGTGATTCTGACCATGATTGCAGCAATGACGTTTGACCCGCGCTTAACCTGGGATCGTGCTGGTGAGAAAAATATGAAGGAGCCGCATCTTGACGGAAAATAATCACGGTCATGCCAAAGTGGATCAGATTAAGCGCTGGTCACCGGTATGGATCGTCCCTATTGTCACGCTGTTAATTGGCGGCTGGATTCTGTTTTATCATTTTAGCCATCAGGGACCGGAAGTGACGCTGATCACCGAGAGCGCAGAGGGAATTGAAGCCGGGAAAACCACCATCAAAAGCCGCAGCGTCAATGTCGGTGTGGTCGAGAGTGCCGTCCTCACAGACGATCTCCATCACGTTGAGATTAAAGCCCGACTGAATTCAGGTATGGAAAAGCTGTTGCACAGTGACAGCGTATTTTGGGTCGTTAAGCCGCAGGTCGGTCGCGAAGGCATTACGGGCTTAGGAACGCTGCTGTCTGGTGCCTATATCGAGCTGCAGCCTGGTACCAAAAAAGATCCCCTGGATCAGTACACCTTGCTGGATGCGCCGCCGTTAGCGCCGCCTGATGCGAAGGGTATTCGTATTACACTCGACAGCAAAAAAGCGGGGCAGCTTAACGCTGGCGATCCGGTGCTGTTTCGCGGCTATCGTGTCGGCACCGTTGAAACCAGCAGCTTCGACACCGATAAGCGCATGATGACCTATCAGCTGTTTGTCGCCGCCCCTTACGATCGTCTGGTGACGACGAATGTGCGCTTCTGGAAAGACAGCGGCATCGCGGTGGATATGTCGGCATCAGGCATGCGGGTTGAAATGGGGTCGCTCACCACGCTTTTTAGCGGCGGGGTCAGCTTTGACGTGCCTGACGGCTGGGATTTAGGTAAGGCGGCGCAGAATCAGACTGAATATCACCTGTTTGACGATCAGCGCAGTATTCAGGATTCACTGTATACCAATCATATCGACTATCTGATGTTCTTCTCTGATTCGATTCGTGGATTGCAGGTGGGCGCGCCGGTTGAATTCCGCGGCATTCGTCTGGGTACCGTTGCGGAGGTGCCGTTCATGAATGCGGGCACTGCGCAGGCGCTGAATAATGACTACCGCGTGCCGGTGTTGATTCGCATTGAACCCGATCGCTTTATTAGCCGTCTGGGTGAAAACTTCGATCTTGAGCAGCATCTGCAGGACGGTAAGAAACGTGGCCTGCGCGGAACGTTGAAAACCGGCAACCTGTTGTCTGGCGCGCTGTTTGTCGATATCGACTTCTATGACAATGCCCCTGCCTATAAAGGGCCAGATAAAGTCGCGGGTTATGAAGTGATCCCGACGGTGAGTGGTGGCCTGAGCCAGATTCAGCAGAAACTGATGGCTGCGCTGGATAAAATTAACGGTCTACCGCTCAACAATATGGTGTCGGAAGCCACCGGAACGCTGAAGGAGAGCCAGAAAACTCTGCGCGATCTGCAACGTACCATCGACAACATTAACGTTGTAACCAGCAGTCCGGCGATGAAAACGCTGCCGGAAGAGACGCAGCAAACGCTACGTGAGCTCAACCGCAGTATGAAAGGCCTGCAGCCTGGCTCACCGGCCTACAGCAAGCTGGTGGGCGATATGCAACGGCTTGATCAGGTGCTGCGCGAACTGCAGCCAGTGCTGAAGACGCTAAATGCCAAAAGTAATGCGTTAGTGTTTGAAGCAAAACCGGGACAGGATCCCCAGCCGAAGAGGGCAAAACAATGAAAAAAGGACTCGTTTTTTTGGCCGCTCTCGCACTGAGTGCCTGTAGCAGCACGGTCAATACCACTTACTATCAGCTGCCCTCAGGGGCGGCCTCGATGCAGGTGATCGGCAGTGAGGCAAATGCACAGCCGACCTTATGGGTACAGCAGGTTGTGGTTCCGGACTATCTGGCGGGTAATGGGCTGGTGTATCAAACCAGCGATGTTAAATACGTTATCGCCGCCAACAATTTGTGGGCCAGCCCGCTCGATCAGCAGCTACAGCAAACGATGATAACCAATCTCACCAAAGCGTTACCGGGTCGGCTGGTAACCCAGACGTTAATGGGGCAGGAACATGACACCCTGAACATTACGGTCAACGATTTCCAGGGACGCTATGACGGCAAAGCGGTCATTAGCGGGCAGTGGACGCTGGAACATCAGGGACGCTTCACAAAGCAGGCTTTCAACCTGGTGTTGCCACAGCAGGAAGATGGCTATGATGCCCTTGTCAAAACCCTTGCTCAGGGCTGGCAGCAAATTGCGCAACAGATTGCCCGCAATGTGGCCTCTGAGAATTCGACAGGAACGGGCTTGTAGTTAACCTGTTGTTTCGGTTAGAGCTTATTTTCTGACATAACATCGGGTTTCTATATAAATCATGTGGATAAAGCAATAGGCTTACATCACGAAACAGAAAATTCATGTCTACTTCAGGTCACATTTGTGACATTGGCGTGAATATTGCGCATTGATCTTTTCATACAGAGCGAGTAAAACAAAAGGGTGGCTGAACATTTATTAGTCACCTTTTTCTTTCCACCAGATTCCACAGACCTTACATGAGGGACACGGAGTATGAAGAGACAGAAACGAGACCGCCTTGAGCGCGCCCATTCACGTGGTTATCAAGCAGGTATTACAGGACGCTCTAAAGAGATGTGTCCGTATCAAATGATAGATGCTAAGTCTCACTGGTTGGGAGGTTGGCGACAAGCCATGGAGGACAGGTCGGCTGCTGCTTAGCCGGATGTCACTGAAAAGGGATATAACCTCCGCACTAAGCGGAGGTTTTCGTTTCTGAGGAACGATTAGAACGCTGCGGTATCTTTAAACAGACCGACTTTTAAATCGCTGGCGGTGTAAATCAGATTACCGTCAACCAGCACTTCACCATCTGCAACGCCCATCACCAGTTTACGGTTGATCACACGCTTGAAGTGAATACGGTAGGTGACTTTTTTCGCCTCTGGCAGAACCTGGCCAGTGAATTTAACCTCGCCCACACCCAGCGCACGGCCTTTGCCTTCGCCGCCCAACCAGCCGAGATAGAAGCCAACCAACTGCCACATTGCATCAAGACCCAGGCAGCCGGGCATCACCGGATCGCCAATAAAGTGGCAACCAAAGAACCACAGGTCCGGATTGATATCCAGTTCAGCTTCTACGAAGCCTTTATCGTATTTACCACCGTCTTCGGTCATTTTGACCACGCGGTCCATCATCAGCATATTGCCGGATGGAAGCGGCGGACCATTTTCGCCGAACAGTTCACCGCGACCGGACAGAATCAGGTCTTCTTTGGTATAGGATTCGCGTTTATCTACCATGTTCTTAATATGCCTTCTTTTAGTGAATCACGAATATTAGCGAACAGTTGTACGCTGAGCAAACAGGATTAGCGGTGGTTAAACCAGTTAAGCCAGCGCAGCGGCCAGGATCGCGGTGAGGGCTCAGGCTGATTCATCTGACTGATGCGCTCCTGAATGGTGCGCAGCAGGCATTCGCCTTCGCCGTCTTCCGTATTCCATATTTTCCCCGTAAGCAGCGGCAGCGCTTCATCCGCACTGTCGATCGCCCAGATATGGAAGCGTCCTTCTTCCACCGCGCTCACCACCTGTTGGTTAAGGCTAAGGTGACGAACGTTACAGGCGGGAATAATGACACCCTGCTGACCGGTTAACTCGCGCTGATGGCAGATATCAAAGAATCCTTCAATCTTCTCATTCAGCCCACCAACCGGTTGCACATTACCAAACTGATCCACCGAGCCCGTAACCGCAATCTGCTGATTCAGTGGCGCACCGGCAAGGGCGCTGATTAATGCGCACAGTTCTGCCAGCGATGCACTGTCGCCGTCAACTTCGGAATAGGATTGTTCAAATACCAGCGAAGCGGAAAAGGGCAGTTGCTGATCCAGCTCCAGTTCAGCAATTAAATAGGCCTGCATAATCATCATGCCTTTCGCATGAATATTGCCGCCTAACTCCGCTTTGCGTTCGACGTCGGTGAATTCACCGTCGCCAGGATGCACCACACAGGTAATACGGCAGGGATCGCCCCAGGCGCGCGGATGACCGGGATATTCCACAACGGACAGGCCGTTTATCTGGCCGACGACCTCACCTTCCGTTTCAACCAAAATCTGTCGTAGCAGGATTTCATCACGCATACGTTCATTAAGGTAGTTTTCACGCCACAGGCGTGCTTCCAGGGCGTCACGCAGCGCTTCAGCACTGAGCGTCTCTCCCATCAGCGCGGTCTCGCGCAGCTGGCGCAGCAGCCAGCGAGGGCAGAGCGGAAGCGTATCCTGATCGCCGCTGTAACGTACACCTTCTTTGATGAGTTCGGGCCAGAAGTCTTCGTCGGGTGCAGCAATATCAGCCTGCCCGGCCAGATCGACCGTCCAGCGACACCATGCGAGCATGTCGTCTTCATCCACAATCTGAATATTTTCTTCAAATTCGGTGTAGATCGCCATTTCATGCGCTTCAGCATCCAGCTCCTGAAAATCGGCCAGCGTATCGCGCTCGCCACAGAGCACCAGATTAAGCTTGAGCGGGAGCGGAGGCACGGAAACCGGCAGGGGACGACGTTCGTCCTGGGATTGCCACTCGATGTAGCCTTGCTCAATGCTCTTTTTCAGACGCAGCCACAGCAGCGGCTGAGTGAGTAAAGCACGAAGTGAAAGGACTAACGTTCCGCCATTGGCGCGATGGATCAGCCCTGGCTCAAGTTGGATCCGATCTTTGTGCATCCGCACGCAGCCAAACAGCTGCTCCTGCTCGATCCAGTCAGCATAGTGAATCCCGCCCTGGCTGGTAAAAGGGCGCTGGCTGTCGGTAGGCGGTTGCAACGTGACGTTGTCGGCCAGAATATGGTAGTCACCGCCTGACAGGGTTGATGACTCACCCATAACGCGTTGAGCCGCCTCTGCTATCAGCGCAAGGTATTCACGGTTTTCCTGGCTGCGAACCAGCAGCAGGGGAAGACCCTGACTTTGATGATGTAAGTGGGCCAGCGCGTTCAGCAGTCGGGGCTGTACCGTTGCCAGGGCATCGGTCTCTTCATCAGCGATTCGGGAGAAAACGGATTGATATTGCGTGCTATCCGGCTGTAAGGTTTGCCACGTAAGTTGAGTGCTGGTCAAAATAATCGCATTTGTCTGTTTTGAGAAAAGCGAGATTATACAGGATTCACCCTGCTTAAGCACTGCAGAGTTCATTCAGATGTTGTGACGCTGGCAGCATGTTTTTCGTTGCTGCATCCGGTAAAAAAGCTGTTATTCTTAGTTTGTTACGCGATCACGATGAGATTCCGATGAAATACCAGCAGCTCGAAAATCTTGAAAGTGGATGGAAGTGGAAATACCTGGTGAAAAAACATCGGGAGGGTGAACTGATCACGCGTCACCTTGAACTTAGCGCTGCGCAGGCCGCGGTGGATAAATTACTGGTGATGGAAAATAATCCGGTAGAGATAAACAACTGGATCAGCCAGCATATTCACCCCGACCTCGATAACCGGCTTAAGCAAACTATCCGCGCCCGGCGTAAACGTCACTTCAATGCTGAGCACCAGCACACCCGAAAAAAATCAATCGATCTGGAATATCTGGTCTGGCAGCGACTGGCAGGGCTGGCGCAACGTCGTAACAATACGCTGTCTGAAACCATCGTACAGCTTATTGAAGATGCCGAACGTAAAGAGAAGTATGCCAGTCAGATGTCAACGTTAAAGCAGGATCTGCAGGCAATATTAGGTCATCCAGGGTCTGAAAAAGAGTCCTGAGTTCACGCGAGAGATTACGGATTCAGATTCCGCGATACGGGATGAGCAGCATTGATAAATTCAGGCCAAAAAAAACCCCGCATAAGCGGGGTTTTTTCATAACGGATAACTTAAGCCTGTGGCTGAGTTACCACGTCTTTGATGCCTTTAACGTCGATTTCTACACGACGGTCTGGCGCCAGGCAGTCGATCAGGGCCTTACGACCTTTCACGCTGTCACAGGTGTTGCCAGTTACTGGGTTAGATTCACCCATGCCGCGAGCAGAGATCTTGTTAGCAGGGATCCCTTTAGATACCAGGTAATCCACTACTGACTGAGCACGTTTCTCAGACAGTTTCTGGTTGTACTGCTCTGAACCGATGCGATCGGTGAAGCCCAGAACAACGACTGAACCGTCTTTAGGATCCATGGAGCTCAGCTGGCTGTACAGCTGATCCAAAGCCTGCTGACCTTCTGGCTTCAGGGTTGATTTGTTGAAGGTGAACAGAACGTCTGATTTCAGAGTGAAACGCTTAGTCTGTACCACTGGCGCTGGAGCTAGTGCTGGAGCCGGAGCTGGCGCAGCAACATCATCCTGACCGAAGCGGTAAGAAACACCCAGGCTCAGCATGCCGTTGTCTGGACGAGCACCAACGGTCTGTGCATCACCGATGTTGTTAACCCACTGGTAATCCAGACGGGTTGCCCAGTTTTTGGTCAGAGCATATTCAACACCAACGGCTGCCAGTGGAGAAACACCGGTGTCGTGGTCGCTGATGCGAGTGCCAGTAGCCAGGTTCTGCTGAGTAGAGTCTGCACGCCATACCATGCCACCCAGGCGGGTATAGATGTCCAGATCGTCTGCGATTGGGTAGCTCAGTTTAGCAGCCAGCTGGATGCCCTGTGCTTTGAATGCGCCATTTACCTGGTTGCCTTTATTAGGCATACGGCCTAACCAGTCATAGCCCAGTTCGAAACCCAGGTATGGGTTAGCCTGGTAACCAGCGAACGCGCCTGCGCCCAGTTGGCTTTCATGAGTTGGACCGTCGTTGTTTTGGTAACCGTGACCGTAGTAGCCAGTGTCGTGATACTGAGACCAGCCCAGTTTAGCACCGGTGTACCAGGTGTTATCTTTTGGGGCGGCCTGCGCTACGGTAGCGAAGCCAGCCAGTGCCACTGCAATTGCGATAGCTGTCTTTTTCATTTTGCGCCTCGTTATCATCCAAATAGGCAATGAGCATAAAGGTTGCTCTTGGTTTAATCCTTCGCCGGGTCAAAACGCTCGCTTATGACTCTACCGCAAAAAACGGAGGTTATTGAGCACCCTGGCGAGATAAAGTCTACAACGAGATTGGAAACTTACAAGTGTGATGTGAGGCACTTATGTAAAAAAACAGTGTTTTATACATAAATTCTAACAATTTACCCTGAACTTCTGTGAGGCGCTTACCCCACAAAATGGGGGCTAAGCCGTTGTCATTGCTGGGGGGAGCAGAATCAGTGCCTTAGCCTTGAGCGAGATAAAAAACTGCTTGAGATAAATCTCATTTTTTACTTAATGAAACAAATCAGACTGAATTTTTAGCGAGTTTTCTGGTCTTACTGCCGTTTTGAGGGTTTCACCCGAGCGTAAAATCAGTCCCAACGCCTTTCCTTCCGCTGCTGCACGTTCAAGTTCACGACGTTCGTCCACGTCTAATTCATAAGGAATCCAGGCCAAAACCACGCTGTAATTTCCTGTGCGCAGCGCTTTGATCATCGCTTCAACGGCATTGTAACGTTCAGCATCGGCGATATGCATACTTTTCTCAAGTGGCAAACCGGCTTCCTGCATCCAGACCCGGCTCAACTTGTGCGCGGGGGTTAACCACAGCTGCCAGCGAGACTGCTGGCTTAATTGCTGAAGCAGTGGTAACAGCAGCATCTGCATCATTCCGGGTTGTTCGCTATAGCGTAATTCAGTAATCCAGCCTTTATGAGTAGCCGGAACAGAGGACGAAGCGTAACGGTGAGCAGAGCATACATTACTGGTATGTTGGGTGCGCATAAATTAATCACTCAGCAGTTGACTGTATGGATGTACAGTAATGGCATCCTGGATAAAGATCAACCTGAATTTCTGAAAACGCCTCGCAAAATTTGCATCAGCTTGTCTTTAAACGGATTTATTCATTGAACCTCTAACTGAATTTAATTATCTTCTAACTTCCTGAATAGTAAGATTTTTAGCAGGCTTTTGTTACAAGGAGGTGATGAAATGAAGAAACAGAAGCGGATAATTTTACGCTCAATACAGCAGTTGGCACCGCTGGGCAAAATTGAATCCCGTACCCAGTTCGGTGGCTACGCACTGGCTGTTGAGCGCGTGGTTTTTGCGCTGGTAAAAGAAGACGAACTCTACTTACGTGCCAGTGAAGCATTACGGGAATATGGGGCAAAGCAGCCGCTGGAACCCTTGACATTCCATAAGCGGGGTATTGCGGTAAGCCTCAACTATTTTAAGGTAGACGATCGCCTGTGGGCGCATCCGGAGCATCTGGTTCGCCTTTCTGCTGCGTCTCTGCAGACCGCCCAACGTGAGCACAATGAGCGGCTGGGTAAGGTGCGGTTAAAAGACTTACCAAACGTCAGCCTGCGACTGGAAATGATGCTGCATGAGATAGGTATTTGTACCGTCAAACATCTGCGTGAAACGGGGGCCAGGCAGTGCTGGTTAAGGCTGCGGCGCAATAATCAACACCTCGGCCTTAAAACCTTATTAGCGCTTGAAGGGGCGATTTCCGGCCATCATCATGCGGCGCTGCCACAAACCATTAAAACCGAGTTAGGCGAATGGTATCAGGCCGCACTCAGTACGCCGGAATGTAAAGAAAAAGGCCGTTAGCGCCTGTCCAGCGAGCGTCGCAGGCGCGCAATGTCGGGCATCAGGGCAACCAGCAAGCCCAACTGTTGCAAAACCAGCGGCGCACGCGGATCGGGCTCGGCGGTCAGTTGCGCGATGCGCTGCACCAGCTCAATACGCATTTTCTCTGCCCGGCTGTCGCTGACGACATCCGTCTGCAGCACATCTTCAACATAACATACTGTATCGTCGAGCAGGGCCAGCAGGGCTGGTTGGGTCACTTTGTCGCGATGAGCGCCCAGAGCGGAGATATAGCTCAGGAAGGAGTGATTCAGGCAGAGTAACTGAAATGCCGACTCCCTGAGCTTAGTGCTGGTACGGGGTTCGCTGCTCATATTTGATACCACCGATGCCAGCTCAGCATCGGCGTTGTGGGCGTCACGTCGCGCAATACGATAAGCAAGACGATTGTCTTTGCCCTGATGGTACTGCTCCATGATCGCATCAAGATAACGGCAGTTGGCATTAAGCGTGCGAGTGGCAACGGCCGGAAGCTGACGAAAACGCCAGTCAGGCCAGATAAAGCTCACGGCGAGCCAGGCCAGCGCACAGCCCAGTAAGGTGTCCACTACCCGCGGCAGCGCGACCTCAAATCCCTCACCCAGCAGATTAAAACAGAGCAGAACCAGCAGGGTGATAAACAAGGTGGCATGCGCGTATTGCACCTGGCGGAAAGCAAAGAAGAGTACGCCCGTCACGACAATCAGAAACAGCTGGCCTTCTACTGAGGGCACCAGCCACAGCAGAGGCAACCCAATGGCAATGCCAGCCAGCGTGCCGCCGATGCGCAGTGCCAGCCTGCGCTGGGTCGCGCTGTAGTTGGGCTGGCAAACGAACAAGCTGGTTAACAGAATCCAGTAGCCTCGTTCCAGACCGGTAACCTGAATGAATCCGTACCCGGTGCACATTACCACTGACATTCTGACAGCATGACGGAACAGGGCCGAAGAGGGCGTCAGGTGGCGGCTGAAGCGCAGCTTGATGTCGCTCCAGCCGCTGATCTCTTCACGTGACAGCATGTTGTCGCTGTGCTGCGGATCGTCGGCCAGTGCCTGCTCAGATTCGAGAGAAGCCAGTTGCGCATCAATCGCCTGCAGATTACGTAATAACCAAAACAGGGCCCGGGTATGCGTGGCATCCGGATGGCTATCTTCAAGGCGTTGAATCGCATTATGTAAGCGTTCAAAAACACGCTCAAAACGACTGTCATGTTCCCAGCGTTCGCGCAGTAAAACAGACCGGGCCAGTTGCCGACAGGCCTGAGCCTGCATATTCAGCAGGCGCTGAAAGCGGAACAGAATTTCGTTATAGCGCCAGTTGCCGCGCAGTAAATGATACTGGAGATGAGAAGAGCTGGCGCGTTCGTGGATATCCTGAGCAACAAAATAGTAGTGCAGACTGCGTCGGGTACCACGTGAGCCCCTGTCGCCGCGTAAGCGGCTTTGCAGTGTGGTTTTGGTCAGATTAAGCTGGGCGACCAGCTGGCTGTTCACCATTGCCGCCTCAACAAACGTGGCATCATCCTGCGCATCGGCGTCCGGATCAAACAGGTTAGCTTTGGCGTCCAGGTATTGCGCTAACTGCGAGAAACTGGCTGCCAGCTGCTCCTGAACCGGGCGAACGGGAAACATGACGTGGCCCAACAGCGTCAGCAGGTTATACCAGAGCGCGCCGACCAGCAGCAGGATGGGCTGCAGATACCACTGGGAAAACAGTCCGATGCCCAACATGGTGTAAACGGCAATCAGCAAGGCGCCGAAAGCAATGGTCGCATAGCGCTGCCCGAGGGCGCCCAGCAAAATAAAACCCCAGGTGGAGATCGCTAAACCGATAATAAAGGCCAGCGGATGGGGAAAGAGCAGTTCCACTGAAACCGACGCAACGCAAAAACACAACAGGGTAATCAGCAGATTTTTTAAACGTCCCGCCAGTCGATCATCCAGATCGGCCAGCGCGGCGGCGACCACCCCAAGCGTGAGGGGAATGGTCCATTCAATCTGCTGCAGCACCCAGGGCACTGCTGCACAGCCGGTTAAGGCGAACAGAATCCGCAGCAGGTAACGCCAGGTGCTGTTAAAAAGATACTTACGCCATCCGGACAGAATACTAATAGCGGCGGCGGGCATTGGCATCACGCGCGGCACGCGCCTCTTCCACAGAGACAACCCGACGGCCGACCGGCCACAGTGCAATAGCCGCAATCTTGAAATTCGCGATTCCCACCGGAATACCAATGATGCTGACACACTGCACAATACCGACAGAGATGTGGGACAGGCAGAGCCACCAGCCGAAGAAAATCAGCCAGAAAATATTCAGGAAGGTGCCGCCGGTGTTCATGATGTGACTTTTGCTGTCGGGACGCAGCACATCCACGTGCACCGCCTCATTGCCGAACGGAAGAAACGAGAGTTTGGTGATTTCCCAGCATGAACGCGTCAACGGCAGGGTAAAGATCAGCACAATGCTGATCAGTGTCGCGAACAGCCAACTGAGCGTGGTGAAGAAGCCACCCAATACAAAATTAAGAATATTTAAAACAGTGCGCATAACCGCTTTTCCTTTTGCACTCCGCAAGATATGTCGCAGTTTAGCGTGTTTTAAGGCTGGAGCGTCAAGAGTCTGACAGGTAAACTCCGATTACTCTTTATCTCGGTCGTTGGTGTCGGCGTGGAACTTAAAGCAACATCCATGGGCAAACGGCTTGCCCAGCATCCTTACAATCGTGTTCGCCTGTTGACCGCTGGTGTTGAAGTCAGTGGTGATAAACACGAATATCTGATTCCCTTTAACCAGTTGTCGGACATTACCTGTAAGCGTGGCATGGTCTGGGGAGAGCTCGAGTTTCTGCTGGCGGACAATAAGGTTGTGCGTTTGCATGGCACTGAATGGCAGGAGACACAACGTTTTTATCATTATCTGATGCAGGCATGGCAGGACTGGAGCCATGAGATGAGTGACGTGTGTGCCTCGGTTCTGCAGGGCCTTCGTGCTGAAATTAACGGGTTCAGTGAGCAGGACCGCTGGTTAAAACGCAGTGAGCTGCGGGCGATTAACGATCAAATTCTCAAGCAGTTTGATGCCTTGCCACTCCCGCTGTCACGCATCAACGATTTTGAGTCCTGTCGGGAAAATTGGGCATTTTGCCAACACTGGCTGCAACAGGGCGAGGCCGCAATCCGTCAGCGTAACCGCGACTGGACTGCTGCGATGCTCACGCGTTATCAGGATTTCTTCGCCACGGTTGAGTCCACGCCGCTTAACGGATCTCAGGCTGAAGCCGTGGTAAACGGTGAGGATGCGGTGCTGGTACTGGCGGGCGCGGGCAGTGGCAAAACCTCTGTGCTGGTCGCCCGGGCGGGCTGGTTATTACAACGCCGACTCGCCAGCGCCGATCAGATTCTGCTGTTAGCCTTTGGCCGTCATGCTGCTGAAGAGATGAACGACCGTATCCAGAGCAGGCTACAGGCAACGGATATGCAGGCACGTACTTTTCATTCTCTGGCCCTGCACATTATCCGCGAAGGCAGTAATAAACAGCCTGTCATCAGTAAACTGGAAAGCGACGCCGCCGCGCGCCGGGCATTATTGATCGACAACTGGCGTCAGCAATGCCATGAAAAGAAAGCCCAGGCGAATGGCTGGCGGCAATGGCTGCGTGATGAACTGGCGTGGGAGGTCGGCGAGGGGCCTTTCTGGCAGGACGATCGCCTGGCTGAGCGTCTGGCACCGCGGCTTGAACGCTGGTTAAGCCTGATGCGCATGCACGGTGGTGCACAGGCCGCCATGATCGACGGCGTTCCTGAGGCGCTACGTGAGCTGTTCAGTAAACGCATCAAGCTGATGGCACCGCTGCTGAAGGCCTGGAAAAGCGCACTCAAGGAAGAGGGCGCCGTCGATTTTTCAGGGCTGATTCATCAGGCCGTAGCGATCCTGGAAAAGGGGCGTTTTATCAGCCCATGGAAGCATATTCTGGTCGATGAATTTCAGGATATTTCGCCCCAGCGTGCAGCCTTGCTCAGCGCCCTGCGCCAGCAAAACAAGCGCACTACGCTGTTTGCTGTTGGCGATGACTGGCAGGCGATCTACCGCTTCAGCGGGGCTGAAATGAGCCTCACAACGGCATTTCATCACTATTTTGGTGAGGGCGATCGCTGCGTGCTGGACACGACCTATCGCTTTAACGATCGGATTGGTGAAGTCGCAAATCGCTTCATCCAGCAGAATCCGCATCAGCTGCGCAAACCCTTAAACAGCCTGGTTAAGGGCAATAAAAAATCCATTGCCCTGTTACCGCAGGATCAGTTGGAGCCGTTGCTGAATAAGCTGAGTGGCTACGCAAAACCCCACGAGCGGGTGCTGATACTGGCACGTTACCACTATTTGCGTCCTGACGTGCTGGATAAAGCCAAAACCCGCTGGCCAAAATTAAACATCGATTTTCTGACCATTCATGCCAGTAAGGGCCAGCAGGCAGATTACGTCATTCTGCTGGGGCTTCAGCAAGGTAAAGAAGGCTTTCCGGCGGCGCAGCGCGAGTCCATCATTGAGGAAGGCTTGCTGCCTCAGCCCGAAGCGTTTCCGGATGCGGAAGAGCGGCGGCTGGCCTATGTTGCGTTAACCCGCGCACGCCAGCAGGTCTGGTTGCTGTTTGATAAGCAGCAACCTTCGGTCTTTGTCGAGACCTTCCGCGAGCTGGACGTGCCGGTGCTGCGTAAAGCCTGAGTTATTTCAGGCGATCGGCAAGATAACGTGCATAATCCGGAATACGGACATCGACGGGCTGATCAAACAGCGGCGACTGAATGATAAAATCGGCGGTCGCCCGGTTGGTGGCGACCGGGATATTCCAGACCGTCGCCAGACGAAGCAGCGCTTTGACGTCAGGATCATGAGGAACCGCATTTAGCGGATCCCAAAAAAAGATTAGCGCATCAATTTTGCCCTCGGCAATAAATGCACCAACCTGTTGGTCTCCGCCCATTGGGCCACTCAGCATTGCATTTACGTTCAGGCCGGTGTGACGATTGATGAGATTGCCTGTCGTGCCTGTCGCATAAAGAATATGAGATTCCAGCGCGGGTTGATTACGCGTCACCCAATCCAGCAGAGAGTCTTTGCAGTGGTCATGAGCGACCAGCGCGATATGTTTTTGTTTTCCAAGCGTACGTAAGGTGTATTCCATAACAGCATCCTGATGCAAAGGAGCAAAAACGCCCGTTGCAGCAGTTTACCCTGCGCCATTTCACACTATCAACTTGCCCGCAGCATTTTGACCAGATTGATGAACTGTTGACGAGTGGCCTCATCGAAACGCTGAAACCAGTGCTGAATTGACGGCGTAGTAGTTTCAACCGACCAGGCAAGATCGGCAGTAAGTTGTGCTGATGGGGAAGGGGTGGTGAGATTGGCGAACTGAGGCACCGAAGCCGCTAAGCCCATACGATTGTAACTGACCATCGCTTTTTCAACATCCGCACCAGCCGTAACCGGCAGGCGATCGCGCACGCTAAAAACCTCTTTACCCTTTTCATCAACCAGCCTGAACGCCAGTGAACGGTCAAAGTTATGTCTTTCTCGTGAATTGCTGAGCGGAGGCAGGCGGATAGCGATGCTCCTGGCTTCGGCGGTGAATGTCACGATCATCGGCACAGACTGATAGTACTGAGAAGGGGTTTTGCTGTCACCAGGCGGTTGTTCCACCCGAAACAGGAACTGATGTTGACCCCGATCCAGCTCTAAACTGTCAGCCCCTTTCAGCAGTGAGCCGGAGATCTTGCGACCGTCCAAAACCAGCAACGTGATTTGAGGATCAAGCTTTAGGGTAATAGCAGAGCAGGATGCCGAAACGAGGAGAGCAATGAACCCCGTTACAGCCATTGACAGCTTCATTTCGACTCCGGTTAAAAATGAATGGATGTAGCAAATTCTTACATTATGGCATTAAGTTTACAATTATACATATTTATTCCAGCGAAGCGGCACAATATGTATTTGCAACGCCCCGCGAGTGTGTAAAGGCTCAACTACAATGAAGAGCAGACAGAAAGGAGAAGCCCATGAATGATCAGACTATTCGCGACGTATTGACCCGCACAAAACGTATTGCGTTGGTAGGCGCCAGCGATCGCCCCGAACGCCCCAGCTATGGGGTAATGAAGTATTTGCTCGATCAGGGTTATGAAGTGATTCCGGTCAGTCCTAAGCTTGCAGGTCAGACTCTGCTGGGACAAACCGCGTATGGTTCGCTGGCAGAAGTCCCCGGAAAAATTGACATGGTCGATGTGTTCCGCAATTCGGAAGCGGCATGGGGCGTCGCGCAGGAAGCCATTGCGGTCTGTGCGGATACGCTCTGGTTACAGTTGGGCGTGATTAATGAGCAGGCTGCCGTGCTGGCGCAGGATGCGGGCATGACGGTCGTGATGGATCGCTGCCCGAAAATTGAAATCCCGCGACTGGGAATGGGGCAATAACAATAGCGGCGGCAAACAGATTGCCGCCCACTGTTAGTGACGCAAATGCGGTGCCTGGAGCTGCTGACGTACCGATGCGGCCAGTTCATCCATAGAGGGTTGCTCTGGATGTTCAGGGCTGGTTTCACCGGCAAGTTGAATTTCGGCGACGTAGGTATGGACCTGACTGCCTTCTTCATCTTCCATGACCACGTGATACCAGGGCGCGCTGCGCAACGTGTCAGTTGCCCCGATCTCGTCCAGCTGTGGCTCATCTAACGCATATTCAGGATCGACATCGACAATCACACCCAGCACGCCGGATAACCGATGACGAACCTGCTGACCAATACCAAATTTACTGGCAATCATGATGACCTCCGAAAAAACTGTCCTGCATAAGAGATGGGGGCAAAGACAGTTTTTTCAAGTTACATGACGCGACAGGCAAAACCTTTCAGGTAAAGACCTTCGGGGTAGGTGGCGATCACAGGATGATCGGCAGCCTGGCGGAATTGCTCAACGAACTGGACGTCACGGCCTGCATCCAGCGCGGCATCCGCAATAATTTTCTGGAACAGGTCTGTTGCCATCAAGCCTGAACAGGAGAAGGTCAGTAACATCCCGCCTGGATTCAGCAACTGAATGGCCAGCATGTTAATGTCTTTATAGCCACGGCAGGCGCCCATCAGCTGGCTTTTGTTCTCAACAAATTTGGGCGGATCCATTATGATCAGATCGAATTTCTCACCCTCATCGCGGTAGCGGCGGAGTAGCTTAAAGACGTCATCGCGCTGGAACCGGGCACGGGACAGATCTAAACCGTTCAGTTCGACGTTTTGACGTGCCACATCCAGGGCATCCTGCGACGTATCAACGCTAATCACTTCTTTACAGCCGCCGATCAATGCCGAAACGGCAAAGCCTCCGGTATAAGAAAAGCAGTTCAGCACGCGCGCGTCTTTGGCATAGCGGCGTGTGGCATAGCGGCTGTCTCGCTGATCAAGGTAGTAGCCCGTTTTATGTCCGCCCTGGATATCTACCAGCAGCTTCATATCGTGCTCTGTGATCGGCAATAACGCGGGAGGCTGTTCACCGGTTACGGTTCCCTGGGTCAGTTCCAGACCTTCTTTTTTACGTACTGCGACATCTGAGCGATCGTAGATAGCGCAATCCGGAAAACACTGCTGCAAGGCGGAGATAATGGCGGGCCGCTGATACTCCGCGCCGGCAGACAGCAGTTGCAGCACCAGAAACTGACCAAAGCGATCGATAGTCACGCCTGGCAGGCCGTCGGACTCCCCGGCAATCAGACGATAGCTGTCCAGGCCGTCGCGTGCAGCCAGCCAGTCGCGCCAGATTTGTGCCTGCTGAAAACGGCGGACAAAAAAAGCGATATCGACAGATTCGTCCTGCTGCCAGCTCCAGACGCGAGCGCGAATTTGTGACTGAGGTGAATAAGCGGCACGCGCCAGCCATTTACCGTTGCTGTCACAAACATCAATGGTTTCCCCTTGTTGGGCTTTCCCTTCAAGGCGGGCGACGGCCCCAGAGAAAACCCAGGGATGACGACGGAGCAGGGACTTTTCACGTCCCTTGGCGAGAATCAATCGAACTGTCATAGTTTGCTATGCTTACCTGAAAAAATGAGGCGCTATTGTCCAGTGGATAACGGCAAATTGCAACGAACAGCGGGAGAGAACCATGGCGAGCATGTGTTACAAAGCCTGGGTGCAGGGCACCGTGCAGGGCGTAGGTTTTCGCTACAGCACACAGGCGAAAGCCAACGCGCTCGGTGTGCAGGGTTATGCGCGTAATCTTGATGATGGCCGGGTTGAGGTGCTCGCCTGCGGTGAGGCAGAGCAGGTCGAGGCGTTAATCGCATGGTTAAAAGCCGGTGGGCCGCGCACGGCCCATGTGGAAAAGGTGCTGCTGGAGCCGCATCAGCCCGGCGACTTTCCCCGCAGTTTCACCACCGGTTAATCAAAGGCATTTGGCAGGCTTGGGCAGGCCAGCAATTTTTGTCGCCTGTTTGGCGGGCCCTTCAGGAAACAGCCGAAACAGGTAGCGGCTGTTACCCTTCTCTTCGCCATACTTTTTCGCCATCGCCTTCACCAGCATACGTACGGCGGGAGAAGTATTGAATTCCAGGTAAAAGTCACGGACAAAGCGCACGACTTCCCAGTGGGCTTCCGTCATTACGATGGCCTCGTTGTCAGCAATCTGCTGTGCCAGCTCCTCGCTCCAGTCCTGGTGGTTTTTCAAATAGCCTTCGGCATCCACAGCTATTTCGTCACCCTTATAGTTCATAACGCGTCCTCATTATCATTCGGGCTGCAGTTTAGCAAAATGGCACCGCAGAAAAAGCAAAAACCCCGCCTGAGCGGGGTTCGTATCGCGCCAGCGGCGTCGATTAATTGCTGCGGGAAAAACCCAGGATGCTTAACAGGCTAACAAAGATGTTATACAGGGAAACATACAGGCTTACCGTGGCACGAATATAGTTAGTTTCGCCGCCATGAATAATGTTGCTGGTTTCCCATAGAATGGCGCCAGCAGAGAACAGGATAAACAGGGCGCTAATCGCCAGGTGAAGAGCAGGCAACTGCAGGAACAGGTTAGCCACAACGGCCACCAGTAACACCACGAAGCCCGCCATCATCATGCCGCCCAGGAATGACATGTCACGACCTGTTGTCAGCACATAGGCGGAGCAGCAGAAGAACACCAGCGCTGTACCGCCTAACGCCAACGCGATCACATCGCCCATTCCTGCCGTCAGGAAAGAACTTAAGATTGGCCCCAGGCAGTAACCCAAAAAGCCCGTAAAGGCGAAGGCGGCTAAAATCCCCATTGGGCTGTCAGCCAGGCGATAGGTCAGAAACATCAGACCGTAGAAGCCCACCAGCATCAAAATTAAACCGGGTGCCGGTAATGCCAGAAGTGTACTTGCCGTGGCGGTCACCGCTGAGAAGGCGAGCGTCAGGCCCAGCAGAAAATAGGTGTTACGCAGCACTTTGTGCGTGCTGAGTAATGACTGTCGCGATGATGAAGAAACTATTCTGTCCATGTTGCGCTCCTGTAAGGCAGAACACCAAATATGCTCTGAGAATACGCAGCCCTATAAAGAGGGAAAAGCCGTTTTACCCTTCTTTACGCGTTAAGGTGTTAATTCTTTGAGCAGAATGGCGATTTAGCCAACGAATAACGCGAATTTGGCTGTTTTTCACGCGAACGGATTATCGCAGGCTTTACATCTCCAGAGGGGATGTTTATAGTGCGCGTCATTGCGGAGGGGTGGCCGAGCGGCTTAAGGCAGCGGTCTTGAAAACCGCCGATGGGAAACCATCCGAGAGTTCGAATCTCTCCTCCTCCGCCACTTCATTGCCACCAGGCATGAAGAGGCAAGACAGGATAATATCATCTTGCCTTTGCAGTAGTGTTACAACCCGGAGGGATGGCCGAGCGGCTTAAGGCAGCGGTCTTGAAAACCGCCGATGGGAAACCATCCGAGAGTTCGAATCTCTCTTCCTCCGCCACATTTTACAGGCCAGCACAGTGTGCTGGCCTGTTTCGTTTTGTTTTCTCTTCTCACGCCCGTTTAAAATTCTTCCTGCTTTTCAGCGGACTGCGCGGTTTTGAACGGCATCTGGCATCTCTGCTATAGTCCATTAATTGTTTTTGCTGTTGCCTGGCGCTTTTCAGGGGCAAGCTGAGTTACACTATTCGCCACGTCGCTCTGATGCGAGCTAATCGGTTGATAGCCAGAGTGTTTTTTTACTGAATGAATGGAATAGGCACAATGATCAAGAAACTGAGTCTTTGCGCATTGTCGGTACTTGCTGCATTACCGATTGGAACGCTGGCACAGGCCGCTGACAACGATATGCAGTTACAGCAGGTGTTAATGTTCAGCCGCCATAACCTGCGTGCACCGCTTGCGGATAACGGCAGCGTGCTGGCGCAATCCACCAAAAAAACCTGGCCGGAGTGGGATGTGCCGGGTGGACAGCTGACCACTAAAGGCGGCGTGCTGGAAGTGTACATGGGTAACTATACCCGTCAGTGGCTTGCTCAGCAGGGGCTGGTAAAAAATGGCGTTTGTCCGGACAGCAACAGCGTCTTTGTCTACGCCAACAGCCTGCAGCGTACCGTGGCAACGGCTCAGTTCTTCGTAAATGGTGCCTTCCCGGGCTGTGACATTGCTGTGACTCACCAGGATGAAATGGGCAGCATGGATCCGGTATTTAATCCGGTTATTACAGACGGGAACGAAGAATTCATCAAGAAAGCGCTGGCCGGAATGACCGCTGCCAACGAAAAGCTGTCACTGAAACCCGCTTTTCAGCGGCTCGAGAAGATTGTTGACTACAAATCCTCTCCTGCCTGTAATAACAAAAAGCAGTGCGATCTGAGCAATGGCCAGAACACCTTTATCGTTGAAAACGGCAAAGAACCCGGCGTGAACGGGCCACTAAAAGTGGGCAATTCGCTAATGGATGCCTTTACGCTGCAATATTATGAAGGCTTCCCGCTGGATCAGGTCGCCTGGGGACAAATCAAAACCCCTGAACAGTGGCAGGCACTATCCGCCATTAAAAATGGCTATCAGGACACGCTGTTTACCACGCCTGAGGTTGCACGCGATGTTGCCGCGCCACTGGTGGACTACATTCGCAGCCAGCTGATCGATCAGGAAAAGTCAGACTCACCTAAAGTTACGCTGATGGTCGGGCATGACTCCAACATTGCGTCACTGCTGAGTGCGTTACAGGTTAAGCCTTATGACTTACCTGAGACCTACGAAAAAACGCCAATCGGCGGTCAGGTGGTGTTTGAACGCTGGCACGATGCGAAAAACAATAAAGATCTGCTTAAAATCGAATACGTTTATCAGACCGCCGATCAACTGCGCGATGCAGAGGTTCTGAGCCTTAAGAAGCCGCCTAAGCGCGTTACGCTTCAACTGGCGGGTTGCCCGACAGACGCTAACGGATACTGCAGCTGGGATCAGTTTGCCCAAGTGCTGAACAGCGCACTACAGGGTACGGCGCTGCAACCTGCTGCGGAAGCCCAGCCGGCACAGCCTGCGACTGCGGCGAAACCTGAGGATGCGAAAGCGGCCACGGCGGGCGATGCGGCGCAAAAGGCGGATGCTGATAAGGCGGCCGCCGACAAAGCCGCCGCGCAAAAAGCGGCTGATGAGAAGGCTAAAGCGGATAAAGCGGCTGAAGAAAAGGCTAATGCTGACAAGGCGGCTGCGCAGAAAGCCGCAGACGAAAAGGCCAAAGCAGATAAGGCTGCCGCGCAAAAAGCGGCTGATGAGAAGGCTAAGGCCGACAGCAGTGCGGCCCCGGCTGGCAGCAGCAATGCGCCTGGCAGTAATGCGCAGACCAAAGCTGAAACCGGTGAGGCGAAGCAACCCGCTACCGCCAACTGATCCTGCACAGTACCTGAAAAGAAAAAACCCCGTCGAGACGGGGTTTTTTTATTGCCGGAATCAACCGGCCTGGCCTGCAACGACCACCAGCTTCTGGTTAGCAAACTCTTTAATGCCGAGATCGGACAGTTCACGTCCATAGCCCGAACGTTTAACGCCGCCAAACGGCAGCTCAGCCGAGGTATCGCTTTGCGAGTTAATAAAGACCATGCCGGTTTCGATCGCCGATGCCAGCTTGCGGCCACGCGCAATGTCCTGTGTCCACACCGAACCGCCTAGCCCATAGTGCGAATCATTGGCCAGCGCCACCGCTTCTTCGTCGTTAGCCACCACGTACATTTGCGCGACGGGGCCAAAGAACTCCTCAAAGTAAGCAGGATTGTCGCGCGTGATGTGGGTCAGGACCGTGGGCTGATAGAAGCAGCCCACGCCTGCCACGGCTTTACCGCCGGTGATCAGACGGGCACCTTTCGCCACTGCCTCATCAACCTGTTTTACCAGACGATCGCGTGCGTCGGCGGAGGAAAGGGGACCGAGCGTGGTTTTTTCATCCAGCGGATCGCCCAACGTTGCGGCATTCATTGCCGCGCTGAACTTATCGATAAAGGTATCCGCAATTTTCTCATTCAGGATAAAGCGCTTAGCGGCCGTACAAACCTGACCGCAGTTGCTCAGACGCGCCTGCACGCCCTGGCGTACGGCTTCATCCAGGTCGGCGTCCTCAGTTACCACGAAGACATCGTTGCCGCCCAGTTCCAGCGTCGATTTTTTCAGATGTTTACCAGCCTGTTCTGCGACAGCACTTCCGGCACGTTCGGATCCGGTCAGTGCCACGCCCTGAACGCGATCGTCGGCAATCAGTTCCGCCACCTGATCGGTAGAAATGAACAGGTTAGTCCAGGCCCCTTCGGGTGCGCCGGCTTCCCTGACCAACTTCTCGAATACGTCAGCACAATGCGGGACAATGTTGGCATGCTTGGCCAGTACAGGGTTTCCCAGCGCCAGGTTGGGTGCCAGCACGCGCATTAGCTGATAATACGGGAAGTTCCAGGGCTCAACCGCCACCAGCACACCGATAGGATGATATTCAACCCAGGCTTCGCCCAGTTCACTGTCATAAGGTTGTGGCTTAAGAATGCGCTCCGCATGCTCGGCATAGTACCGCGCAATCTGGGAACAGATCTGCACTTCACCGCGGCTTTGGCCTATTAGCTTGCCCATTTCTTTACTGGCAATGGCAGCCAGTTCTTCCGCACGGTCATCAATCAGATCAGCCAGTTTTTTCAGCACCTGGAGGCGTGGCTGGATGTCGCCTTTACTCCAGTCTGAATGATAGAGGCGGTCGGCCGTTTCCAGCGCATGACTTACCGCCGCGCTGTCGTGGGAAGGCCAGCTTTTCATTAACTGGTTGTTTGCAGGGTTGATGCTTTGATAGGAAGACATAGAGTGCTCCTTGGTCAGCGATAAAAAAAGCATGGCGGGATAGCCCGCCATGCTGCTAAACGTTCTTTCGTTCTACCGTTTTGTCGTCCCAGGTAAGGACATCCTGGTTGGTTTTTTCAAATGCACGGATTAATACGTCGTCACTGCCCTGTTGCCGCCAGATTTCTTCAGCAAGGCGTTCGTCATAATTGGCGACTTCGAAAATGGCCTCGGCAATTTCAGGTGAGGTGTGACGTAAGCTTGCCCATTCGCCAACATGGTGGGCTTTTGCCTGACTATTCGACATAACGATCTCCTTCCGGGCGTTTAATCCTTAAGTTTTGCTGCCAGTCCGGCAACGTGTTCACCCTGAAAACGGGCGATGATCAATTCTTCTTCCGTAGGCTGACGTGAGCCATCTCCTCCTGCCAGCGTGGTTGCGCCATAAGGCGTGCCGCCCCGCACCTGAGAAATGTCAAACATCTCTTTCGTGCCGTAGCCGATCGGAACGATAACCATGCCGTGATGGGCGAGGGTGGTCCAGACGGAGGTAATGGTTTGCTCCTGGCCGCCGCCTGTACCCGTTGAGGCAAAGACGCTGGCGATTTTGCCGTACAGCGCGCCGGATGCCCACAGGCCGCCTGTGCGGTCCCAAAACGTACGCATCTGACCGGACATATTACCGAAACGGGTAGGTGTGCCGACAATAATGGCGTCGTATTGCGGCAATATCTCAGGCGTGGCTTCAGGCGCGGACTGTTGCGTTTTACCGCCAACGTCTGCAAAGCGGTCAGCGTCCATAGTCTCAGGAATGCGCATCACGTCTACCTGCGCACCCGGTACCTTGCGGGCGCCCTCTGCCACGGCGTTAGCCATGGTTTCAACATGTCCATACATTGAATAGTACAGCACCAGAATCTTGGCCATTGGTCTCTCCGGGGGTTATTCAACACACCCAAAAGTATAGAAGAGCTTTGAACAACTGCTGGCACGCACTCGGCCTAACGGCTTAAAAAACGCTGAAAATGGGGTTTTGTTGGGGTTAATATTCTAATTCCAGGGCGATTCTTAGCGTTTGCTCTGTTTCTAAATGTAAATTTCTGCCTGAAAGCCCTGAAAGCCCTGAAAGCCCTGAAAGCCCTGAAAGCCCTGAAAGCCCTGAAAGCCCTGAAAGCCTGAAAGTTATTTAATTCGGGGGGTTGCAACATGTCGTCGCGCATCCTTCCTGGAATATGACTCATCAAAGCCTGTCCGTTTATAAAGGCGGCGCAATGAAAGATGCTACGGCGTGCAACAGAAGCGGTAAGACATGATGCCGCGCCTGACCGGATTCATCTCGTGCGGAAAGGTAAAGTGGCCCATTACCGATGGCGGCAGCGCGTTTTATTCGTCTTCAGGGTCAGCGCGTCGGCGAGTGACATTGCATTACCCGGCATCGCCGATCACAATAGCGCCTGAATCAATCAGGCAGGTGAACTATGTCGACTACGACGCGCAGACTGACCGTGCGTATAACGCGTCAGGAATGGGTACTTATTTTCATTACGATGATCTGGGGCGGGACGTTTTTAGTGGTACATCGGGCGATGCAGCACTCAGGCCCGTTTTTCTTTGTTGGGTTGCGGTTTGCCACTGCGGCCATCCTGCTGGCGCTCTTTTTTCGCCGTTACATTGCCGCAATCAGCTGGACTGAAATAAAGGCGGGAACGCTTATCGGCCTGACCATTGCCGCGGGTTACGGTCTGCAGACATGGGGAATGCAGACCATCTCCAGCAGCCAGTCGGCCTTTCTGACCGCCTTATATGTTCCGGTTGTGCCGCTTTTACAATGGCTGTTCCTACGGCGTCCACCTCCGTTAATGGCATGGCTGGGTATCTTACTGGCGTTTTGCGGCTTAATACTGGTTGCGGGGCCGCAGGACGGAAGGGTGGTGCTCAATCAGGGTGAGATTGCCACGCTGATCAGTACCCTGGCGATTGCGGGCGAAATTATTCTTATCAGCCGATTTGCCGGTCATGTTGATGTTCGTCGTGTGACCTTTATACAGCTTACCGTCGCTTCACTCTGTGCCTTCTGCTTTATGCTTCCCAACGGGGAAACGTTGCCTGCCCTGTCGACGCCGTTATTGCTCAGCGCATTAGGTCTGGGTGCCGCCAGTGCGCTTATCCAGGTGACGATGAACTGGGCACAACGCAGCGTGTCGCCCACGCGGGCAACGGTTATTTACGCCGGAGAGCCGGTATGGGCGGGCGTGGTCGGGCGCATCGCCGGCGAACGTTTGCCGGCAGCCGCGATACTCGGTGGCGCTTTTATCGTCTGCGGCGTGATTATCAGTGAACTGCGTCTGAAGCGCCGCAAAGCGATACCCTCAGCCTCTTCGCGGGACGAATGAAGGTCAAAAGGATGACGCGAAGGCGCGAGTCGGTTATTGCGCCTGTTCTGAGAGAGATGTTGTCGTTGTGCGTGTTACTGACATTACCGCAGCGTTTAAACCTTCACTGTTATCACGTGGCAAATTCATGAGCTTGCTGTGATACACAGTGTCAGGCGAGGGGAACCCTATGAAAAAGGAACAATCAGTGCCCACGCGCCGCTCAGTGGCCGTCGCTGCCAAACGGGCGGCTATTCTGGAGGCCGCGCTAAGCTTTTTTTCCCAGTTTGGCATCCACGGTACGCGGCTGGAAAAAGTCGCTGACCGCGCCGGTGTCTCTAAAACGAATTTGCTGTACTACTATCCTTCCAAAGAAGCGCTCTATATTGCCGTGTTGAAAGAGATCCTGGATGTCTGGCTGGCGCCCCTGCGTGCACTGAGCCACGATCAGGATCCTTTGAGAGCCATTCGGCACTATATCCGCCTAAAACTTGAAGTCTCCCGGGACCATCCGCAGGCATCAAGGCTGTTTTGCCTGGAAATGCTCCAGGGGGCGCCCCTGTTGAAAGGTGAACTGGCGGGGGATTTAAAACAACTTATGGATGATAAAACAGCGATTATACAGCGCTGGATAGCCGAAGGACGGCTGGCGGGTATTAAGCCCCAACACCTGATTTTTATGCTCTGGGCAACCACGCAGCACTACGCCGATTTTGCCAGTCAGGTTGAAGCCATTACGGGAAACAGGCTCACTAATCCGCTGTTTTTTGAAGAAACGGTAGAGAACGTTCAGCGCATTATTATTGAAGGTATTCGGGTGCGTTAAAAGAACAAGGCCATACTGAATACAGGAATAAACACTGGAGCGGGCTGATGGATTCTGTTTCACAATGCGTACTGGGCGCGTCAGTAACCCTGGCGGTGATGGGCCGCCGTGTTCCGGCCTGGCAGGCCGCCATTATCGGCGCGGCCTGTGGAACGTTGCCGGATCTTGATGTCTTTCTCGATCACGGTGATGCTATCCGCAATATGACGCTGCACCGAACCGAAAGCCATGCGCTGCTTTATCTGACGCTGCTTTCCCCCTTAGTGGCCTGGCTGGTTGCACGGCTTTGTCGTGCCGGGCCAGCATGGACGGCCTGGTGGCCCGCCATCTGGCTGGCGCTGATCACCCATCCTCTTCTCGATCTGATGACGGTATATGGCACGCAACTGGGATTACCGCTTACCGATCATCCTTACGCGATCGGCAGCATATATATTGTCGATCCGCTTTATACCTTACCGCTGCTCGTTGGCTTAGCGGTGGCGTTGTGGCGTCGCAGCGATCGGGGATTGCGCTGGAACCGCGCGGGACTGGCATTGAGCTCGGCCTATCTCGTCTGGAGCGTGCTGATTCAGCAGGTCGCGGACGGGCAGATCAAACAGTCACTTGAACAGCAGGGCATTGCAACAAACAAGGTGCTGGTCACGCCCACGGCGCTAAATACCCTTGTCTGGCGTAGCGTCATTATCACGCCCGATCGTTATGGGGAAGCTTACTGGTCTTTGCTGTCGCCGCGGCGTCCCGTTACGGTGACCTGGCGGCCCCGTCATCCTGAATTATTTGCGTCATTCAAGGGGAACTGGTTTGCAGAGCGCATTGCCTGGTTCAGCCACGGCTTTTATGCCATGAGTGAGCGCGATGGACAGGTCACCATCGCCGATTTGCGTATGGGCGACGATGACCGCTACACCTTCACCTTTGGTTTGGGAACGGCACAGCGTCCGGATGCCTGGCCGCAGCGCCTCCCGTCCGCCGGGCGCACGTTGAAGCGCACGTTCAGCCATATTGCTGAGCAGTTATAAAAAAAGCCCGACTTTTGTCGGGCTTTCTTCATGCTGGGGGTTAACGGCGCGTGCGTTTACGCAGCTGCCAGCCGATGGCCAGCAGGATAAACCATAATGGCGTCACCATTAATGCCTGACGTGTATCCTCCTGTAGCGTGAGCAGGACGAGGATAAACACGAAGAAGGCCATACAAACCCAACACATGAATTTACCCAACGGCATTTTAAAGTTAGATGCCGCATGGCGTTCCGGAAATTTTTTGCGATAGGCCAGATAGCTGCACAGGATGATGGTCCAGACGAACATAAACAGAATGGCCGAAACCGTGGTGACCAGAGTAAAGACGGTCATCACATCCGGAATCAGGTAAATCAGCGCTACGCCGCACAGCAAACAGAAGCAGGAGAAGAACAGGCCGGTCGTGGGAACGGCGCGCGCAGATAACCGCCCAAAAGCCCGGCTGGCAACGCCCTGCTGTGATAAGCCATACAGCATGCGACTGGTCGAGAAAATGCCGCTGTTAGCCGATGAGGCGGCAGATGTTAATACCACGAAGTTCACGATACTTGCCGCCGCCGGAAGACCAATTAAAACAAACATCTCAACGAACGGACTGCGATCGGCCATCACTTCTGTCCAGGGCGTGACAGACATGATTACCATCAGGGCCAGGACATAAAACATAATGACGCGCAAGGGAATCGCGTTAATGGCGCGCGGTAAGACCTTGTGCGGATCCTGTGTTTCGGCGGCGGCCGTACCGACCAGCTCAATGCCGACAAAGGCAAACACAGCGATCTGAAACCCGGCAAAAAATCCGCTCAGTCCTTTGGGAAACATACCGCCGTGATCCCAGATATTACTCAGGGCTGCGGTACCGCCACCGGGAGAAGGATAGTGGAGTGAAACCAACACGATTCCGGTCACAATTAAGGCGACAATCGCCACAATTTTGATGATGGCGAACCAGAATTCCATCTCACCGAACATCTTCACCGTGGCGATATTCAACGCCAAAAAGACAAAGACGCACAACAGCGCACTCATCCAGATGGAGAACCCCGGAAACCAGAGCTGGAAGTAGGCGCTGATAGCCACCACGTCGGCGATACCGGTGACCACCCAACAGAACCAGTATGTCCAACCGGTGAAGTAGCCCGCCCACGGCCCAAGTAAGTCGGCCGCAAAATCGCTAAAGGATTTGTATTCCAGATTCGACAGCAGCAATTCGCCCATTGCGCGCATGACGAAAAACAGCATAAAGCCGATGATCATATAGACGAAAATGATGGACGGGCCGGCCAGACTAATGGTTTTTCCCGAGCCCATAAACAGACCCGTTCCGATAGCGCCGCCGATAGCGATGAGCTGGATATGCCGGTTATGCAGATTGCGCCGCAATGTGTCTGAGCCTTGCGGGCTCTGCGTGTGGTGAGAGTGATCAACCATGAAATTGTCTTTCCTGTCTTGATGTTGTGTCAGCTCTGATGGCTGTTGAGGATGACTGAGTGTCTGAAGCAATTTGGCATAAGATAGAGGAAGTAAGGATAAAAACGGTAATCATTTTTTAACAATATCAGACAACATACTCATCAAAAGAGCATTTTTGCTTCCAGCAGGCGGTTTTTACGTCAGATTAGGTAATATTTCATCACCTTGTGTTATCTCCGGGGCAGACAACGCACGGCGCTTCTACACTTCCTCATTATTGGTTGTTTCACATCAGAGGCATTATGCGCACGCTTGTCCTGCTTATTATCGTGACCGGGCTGGGGTGGATGAGTTTGCCCTGGCTGAAACAGCACTTACCCCCGCAGTTTAATCCGTTCACGCCTCTGTCGGTGACCGATCCGCCAGGCTGGATGACGCGGCTGAAAATCAAGCGTCTGCAAAATGATCCTGCCGCCTGTCTTGACGTCATGCGTCGGGCAGAGCAGGCGGGACAGGTGAGTTTCAGCCAGCAACCAGCCATCGCCGGCCAGTGTCCGCTGGCTGAGCCGCTGAGAGTGCAAAAAATGGGCGCAGTATCACTCAGCAGCAGCTTTCTGGCCAGCTGTCCCATGGCCGTTGCGGCCACCCTGTATGTGGTTCACAGCAGTCAGCAGATTCTTCAGCAGTCGGGCACCCGGCTGGTGGGCATTGAGCATGTTGGCAGTTATGCCTGTCGTAATATCTATCACCGAACTCAGGGGCGACTAAGCGAACATGCCACTGCTGACGCCTGGGATATAACGGCCTATCGTCTGGCCAATGGTCAGCGGCTGGTGGTCAGTCAACACTGGCAGCAACCTGAAGAGAAAGCGCTATTACTTCACGGATTGTGGCGAACAGGTTGTCACTTTTTTGGTAATGCGCTTGGGCCGGATTATAATACTGCGCATGCAACACATTTTCATTTTGGCATGCGTGGGGCAGGTTATTGCAGATAGTAACAGGACAGCGCTGAGGGTAATTACGGGGTTTTTATTTCTTATTATTCAGCATAAAAAATATGCGACTATTTCGGTTTTTCAGGCTTCGCTTTTTTTATTAACGTTATATCCGGGTATGCAACCTTTTTTATGTGTGGCGTTGTGCCTTGCAGCGAATAGATGTTATTTAATGCATGTGGGATAATGAATTCTGAGGTCGTTGCTGTGTTTTAATTTTATTAACATCCCGATATTTTATTGTGATATTTTTTTCTTATTAAGTACGCTATTGATTGTTTTTTACAGGCTGTATTTTTACCCCGCTCAGACAATATGTTAAGTTAATTCATGTCTGATATTTTATCCTGGGGCAACAATATGAACAGCTTCTTTCTTATCAGGGAAAAGACATTCTCTTTGCGTCACGCGTTTCACTTAAGGTCGTGCATCACGCTTGAGCAGAGCCAAAAGAGTAGGGCGCCAGGCGCGGTAAGGGACGCGTTTTCGGCAGAGATCATGTTACCCGGAGGTTTGAATAACGCCACATTTGATGTCAGCGATACTGCAGCATGTTCTTTTTTAGGCTTTGCCTTGAACGTTTAATCAGCAATGATGATGCATAAAAGGTGTACATTGACCCGTTGCGGGTATCAAATGGGTCATCCAGGAAAATAATAAGTTGCGGACCGCAACTTCTTTAGTATTATTTTTCAATGCTGGCTGCGTTTAAAGATTGAAAAAATATAAGAAAAATCCTATTATTCTGCCCATCACGCGTTGCCTGAATTGCCAGCAGCATTCTTTTATCCCTGGTTTTGGCATTTTGCCCGTAACGGGTCCTGAAAACCAAATGAAAATAAAGCTTTTTTTGATGTGCTGACACAGGGTAAATTCATTTCTGATGCAAAGATATCAAGCACGTAGTGGAAGTTGAGGCAATATGACAAGTGAAGATTATTTTTCCTGGCGGACTGAGACTGAAAATCATTTTCAGGCACTGGCGACGACCCAACAATTAAAGGGGCTCCTGCAGGATTATATCCAGTCACTGGGTTTCGATTATTTCGCTTTTTTTATCCAGCACCGCGTTCCTTTTACCCGACCACGTGTTTATTTACATGACACTTATCCTAAATTATGGATTAAACGTTATAAAGAGCAGAATTATTATGCGATCGATCCCGTGTTGCAGCTTTGCCTGCGCTCAGGAAAAGGGGTTGAGTGGACGCCTGAGCTGTTTAGCTCGGCAAAAGAAATGTGGCAGGATGCGTGTAATTTTGGGCTCCTGAGCGGATTTTCGTGTTCTGCAATGGCATCAAATCGCGCCGTTGGTATATTATCTATAGGATCAAAGCGTCCCTTTATTACTGGCAGCCGGCGAGTTGAGCTCGAGGTAAAGCTGCATTTTTTGGCTGAGCAAAGCCTGTCCTTACTCGAACGCCTGAATGATGAAGCACTGATGCTCCAGGGAAATGATTTTAGTCAGCGTGAGCTCGAAATTTTGAGATGGACTGCTGAAGGCAAAACGTCACAAGAAATTTCACTTATTTTGTCGATTTCTGAGCACACCGTAAATTTTTACCAAAAAAATATGAAAAAACGTTTTAATGTTTCTAATAAAACTCAAATTGCATGCTACGCCGCAGCAATTGGACTGATTTAAATGAAAAGCAACTGCCAACTTTAGTAGTTCCCTCGTTGAGGTCACTTGTCTACCCTGCGCTAGTGCGCTCCTGGGCAGGCGCGAAGAAATCATTGCAAACATGGGGATGTCAGAGGCGCATGATGAAAATAGTTCAAACGCAGTTAAAGGATATGCCATCTTCCTTGCTTGCCGAGCTTGGCAGTTACCGTTATAGCGTGTTTGCACGGGGTGAAGGTTGGTCGATTCCGCCGCGTCTGAGCACGCCTGGGCAAGAGTACGATCGTTTTGATCGCTCTGATGTAACCTGGTTGATCGCATGGAGTGTACGCAATGGTATCAGTGGCTGTGCGCGATTAATGCCCTGGACTGAACCCGAGCAAACGGAAGGTATCGTTTTACCGTTCAACCACGAAAAAGTCTGGGAAATGTCGCGTTTCTCAGCGCGGCTGGAGGTCGATCCTGAGTTGCCACTTACGATTCTCTGGCATGCTGTTCAACTGGCCGAAATTAACGGTATTGAATTTATTATCAGCTCGGCCACGCCGATGCTGGAAAAGATGTTCGAGCAGCATCAGGTCGTCTATCAGCCCTTAACGCCCGGACTGATTCAGTCGGAAGATAACCTGTTTGCCATCCGTATTCCTGTCAGCCAGCCAGCACTGGCAGAAAAATACCGTGGTGCACGTCGCTTCAGCCCGGAGGAGGTTCTGCCTTCGTTGGGCGTCTCGGTTAACTGGCACCCGCACGGTTGAGTTTATGCCCCCGGTGACGGGGGCATCTTCGCGTTACTGACGATAAGCCGCTTTGATTTGCTTGATCGTGTTGCTGAACACTTCCGCCTGCGGCATGTCGCCCAGGGTTTTGACGTAGCGTTCCATGTTAATGATCACTTTGCCCGCATCGGCCTGGCCCATTCCTTTCAGAATCAGTGTGATCATCATCTTCAGGCAAGCCACTTCATCAGATAATTTTTGCGTTTCCTGCGAGGTCGCGAAATCTTCATCGCTCATGAATTTCTCCTTGGTGGTTAACGTCGTCTCTTATTCGGTACGCACAGCAATCCGAGAGTATATCACAGGGGATTACGCTTGCTGAGTGCATCACGACAGCAGGCGTTCCCGCCTGACTTTGTTCAGTTAAATTTATTAATCACGTGCAGGAATGGTCAGGTCAAAAAAACAGACAGCAATGTCAGGAAGATGATTAATTGAGACGTTATGTTTTTTTTAACTTCATGAAAAGACTATTTTTTTAAAAATCCCATTGCAGTAGCTGTTTTTTGGGATGCGCTTTCCAATAACCCAGGATTTGCATTGATATAAATCATTGAAAGCTCTCCTTCCACGACTTTGTATATGTGCTTTTAATGCAAAAACGGGTATGATTGCCGCTTGCAATCGTTAAATGCTACCTCTTATTAGCTGCGGAGTGCTTCGCGTTGATCACTGTCCTTCTTGTCGATGACCATGAACTGGTACGTGCCGGTATCCGCCGTATTCTCGAAGATATTAAAGGTCTGGTGATCGCTGGCGAAGCCTGTTGTGGTGAAGATGCCGTTAAGTGGTGCCGTGCTAATCAGGTTGATGTCATTTTAATGGATATGAACATGCCGGGCATCGGCGGGCTGGAGGCGACGCGAAAAATCGTGCGCTACAACCCTGATATCAAAATCATCATGCTGACTATCCATACTGAAAATCCCCTGCCGGCAAAAGTCATGCAGGCTGGTGCCGCAGGTTATCTCAGTAAGGGCGCAGCGCCACAGGAAGTGGTAAACGCGATTCGCTCGGTCAACGCCGGGCAGCGCTACATTGCATCGGACATCGCTCAACAAATGGCGCTTAGCCAGATTGAGCCACAAAAAGCCGAATCTCCCTTCAGCTGTTTGTCGGAAAGGGAATTGCAGATTATGCTGATGATCACCAAGGGGCAAAAGGTGACGGAAATTTCCGAGCAGCTTAATCTCAGTCCTAAAACCGTTAACAGCTACCGTTACCGGATGTTCAGCAAACTGAATATCAGTGGCGATGTAGAGTTAACGCATCTGGCCATCAGACATGGCCTGTATAATGCGGAGCCGTTAATAAGTAGTGAGTGACCTCTTTAATCCCAAAATCTTTCTGAGTACGGTCACCAGTGAACCCGGCGTATACCGGATGTATGACGCTTCCGGAACGGTTATCTATGTCGGCAAAGCCAAAGATCTGAAAAAGCGGCTTACGAGCTATTTTCGTACGAACGTTGGCAGCCGAAAAACCGAAGCGCTGGTGAGTAACATCCATCACATCGATGTCACCGTAACCCATACTGAAACCGAAGCGTTGTTGCTTGAGCACAATTACATCAAGCTTTATCAACCGCGCTACAACGTTCTGTTGCGCGACGATAAATCCTACCCCTACATTTTTCTCAGCAGCGATGTTCATCCTCGCCTGGCGATGCATCGGGGCGCGAAACACGCGAAAGGCGAATATTTCGGCCCGTTCCCCAATGGCTACGCGGTACGAGAAACGCTGGCGCTGCTGCAAAAAGTGTTTCCCATCCGTCAATGCGAGAACAGCGTGTATCGCAACCGTACGCGCCCCTGCCTGCAATACCAGATTGGCCGCTGCCTGGGTCCCTGTGTTGCCGGGCTGGTGAGTGAGGAAGAGTACGCACAGCAAACGGATTACGTGCGGCTTTTTCTGGCGGGTAAGGATGATCAGGTGCTGAATTTACTGGTCCGCCGTATGGAAGATGCAAGCCATGCCCTGCGGTTTGAAGAAGCGGCACGCCTGCGCGACCAGATCCAGGCCGTCAGGCGCGTCACCGAAAAACAGTTTGTGTCTAATCAGGGCGACGACCTGGATGTGATTGGCGTGGCCTACGATGCCGGTATGGCCTGTTTACACGTGCTGTTTATTCGTCAGGGTAAAGTGTTGGGAAGCCGAAGCTATTTTCCAAAGGTGCCCGCCGATACCGATCTGGCGGAAGTCGTGCAAACCTTTGTGGGGCAGTTTTATTTGCAGGGTAGCGAAATGCGGACGCTGCCCGGTGAAATTTTGCTGGATTTCACCTTACCTGAGCGCGAACTGCTGTCTGAGTCGCTGACCGAATTAGCCGGGCGTCGGGTGAATATTCAAAGTAAACCTCGTGGTGATCGCGCGCGCTATCTCAAACTGGCACGAACCAATGCCGGTTCGGCATTAAAAACCCGTCTGTCTCAGCACTCGACCATTCATCAGCGTCTCACTGCGCTAGCCGAGTTTCTGGAGTTGGATAAAATCACCCGGATGGAGTGTTTTGATATCAGCCATACCATGGGAGAGCAGACCATCGCATCCTGTGTCGTGTTCGATCAAAACGGTCCCCTCCGTGCCGATTATCGCCGCTATAACATTGCCGGCATCACGCCTGGTGATGATTATGCAGCGATGAATCAGGTGCTGCGTCGCCGTTATGGAAAAGCGATTGAGGAAGAGAAGATCCCCGATGTCATTTTGATCGACGGCGGTAAAGGCCAACTGGCTCAGGCAAAGCAGGTTTTTGCCGAACTGGACGTGAGCTGGGATAAATCACGTCCCATTTTACTGGGCGTGGCAAAAGGCACCGATCGCAAAGCCGGTCTTGAAACGCTGTTTTTCGAGGCGGAGGGCGAGGGGATTTCCCTGTCGCCTGATGCACCAGCGCTGCACGTGATTCAGCATATTCGTGATGATGCTCACAATCATGCTATTTCAGGGCACCGTAAAAAGCGGGCCAAAGTGAAAAATACCAGTGCTCTGGAAAGCATTGAAGGTGTGGGGCCAAAACGACGCCAGCAGTTGCTTAAGTACATGGGGGGCCTGCAACCGCTGATGAATGCATCGGTGGAAGAGATCGCGAATGTCCCTGGCATATCCCATGCTTTGGCGGAAAAAATCTACTACTCGTTGAAACACTAGCATTGAAACAGGGTGGGCAATGTAGGAACATACGTTAAACACCACCCAATCCAGACAGTTACCAGCATATGCAATTTAACATTCCGACCTGTCTTACCCTGTTTCGCGTCGTTCTTATTCCGTTCTTTGTGCTGGCTTTCTATCTGCCGTTCCACTGGGCGCCATTTGTTACCGCGTTGATCTTTGTTGTGGCAGCCGTAACCGACTGGTTCGACGGCTTTCTGGCGCGTCGCTGGAAGCAGACAACCCGCTTTGGCGCTTTCCTCGATCCTGTTGCCGATAAAGTCATGGTGGCAATTGCCCTGGTATTGGTTGCGGAGTACTTTCATGCCTGGTGGATCACGCTGCCAGCCGCAACGATGATTGCACGAGAAATTATTATCTCCGCGCTGCGCGAATGGATGGCTGAAATCGGCAAACGCAGCAGCGTTGCCGTTTCCTGGATTGGTAAGGTAAAAACAACGGCACAGATGTTCTCACTTTTTGCCTTGTTGTGGCGTCCGGACAGCATGGTTGTCGGCGTGGGTGTCGTTGCGTTATACATTGCGGCAGTGCTGACTTTCTGGTCGATGTTTCAGTATCTGAGCGCGGCGCGCGGGGATCTGCTCGAACCGTGATCGATACGATTTAAAAAGCAGCAAACGGACGCATTGTGGGGATAATTTTATTGACTCATCGCGTCATCTCAGTAGAATGCATCGCATCGAACGGCAGCACAGCTGCAGAAGCTAAGAAAAATCAGTAAGTTCGATGAAGTGCATTAAATATCGAGCCCTTCAGCAGGCAGTGAACTGAACGGTAAGATGATGCGGGAATAGCTCAGTTGGTAGAGCACGACCTTGCCAAGGTCGGGGTCGCGAGTTCGAGTCTCGTTTCCCGCTCCAAATTAGCAGGCCAGGATAACCTGGCAGCAGACAAGTTTAAGGCGCGTTGGCAGAGTGGCTATGCAGCGGATTGCAAATCCGTGTACCTCGGTTCGACTCCGGGACGCGCCTCCAGTTATACCTCGCCCGGGTGGTGAAATCGGTAGACACAAGGGATTTAAAATCCCTCGATCGCAAGGTCGTGCGGGTTCAAGTCCCGCCCCGGGCACCATATTGAAACACCAATAAAATCAAGTAGTAGCAATGTCATTTAAGCCGCCTCTTTGGGCGGTTTTTTGTTCTTATTTCTGCTTTTCAGAATATGGCTTCAGAATATGAAGCGCTTCCAGCTCAGCCCCAACCACCGGAACCACTGCGATTTTCCTGTCATATCGCGCCGTCTGTTCTACATTCTTGTGACCCGAAATCGCCCGCTTCTCGTAAATATCAACGTTCAAATCTGAAACCCCTTTTGCCTTCAGATCATGAAAAGTAAAATTGAAATCAATGTCAGGGAATTTCTCCTTTGCTTCATGTTTAAGCTTCCTCCATCTTGCATTAAAACCATCTCTTGTATAACCGGCACCGGAAGGCTGGTGGATGATAAAAATACTACTCATTCCTTTATTCAGTGGTAATGACTCTGCCAGGGCAATGACAGAACGGAGTCTTTCGCTCCAACCTTTTATCTGAGCTACTGAAGTTTTGCTTTGCTTGATCAATATCCCTTGCTCAACGAGCTGAGTTTTCTTCATTGAAAGAACGTCAGCCTGCCGCGCCAGACATAAATAGGCTAGCTCCATGGCTATCTTCTCAACGGGCGAAGCGAGGCTATACAAGGCTGCATACTCCTCGTGCGTAACATAACGGTCGCGTGACTTCTCTTTGTACTGTTTGACCCCTTTAGTAGGATTTCCCTTCACCAACCCACGCTCATATCCCCAACGATAAACACGTGAAATAAACGCCTTCTCCCGGTTAGCCTGAACACGGCTTTTCAAGCCGCGCTTGTCCATATATTTTCGGATGTGCTCCGGTTTAATGGAGTCAGAGGGCATCTTCCCAAAGACGGCCAAAACTTTAACCGAGTATTTTCGATAGTCTTTTTGCGTTTCTTTGGCTAATTCGAAAAAATCTGGAGAATTAAAAAAGGATTCTGCAAGGCCTTCGAATGCATCTTCACGCTTACGTTCATTAATAAGAGCTTCGTATGCTATCCATACCTGAGCCTTCGTGCTGTCTATGTCGCATAGCCGGACTGTGCCGCCGTTTTTAGGCTTGAATTCGTAAGCAGAACGGCCCCGATAAACGCGGGGCGGTAACCAGTTATCTTCCTTGTTCTGTCTGACTCTTGCCATCAGTCTAACGCTCCAAAATCTGGCTCATTCATGTCATTAGTGGTCTGCTTACGGGATGCCAGTGGATCATTGAAATGCTGCCATGTGGTTCGCGGTCTGCCATCCCTTCGTACCATAAAAAATATTCCTGCATTTTTAAGACACTGACATTGCTTTGAAGGCGTTTTGTAGCCTGTCAGTTGCTCAATGTCGGCATCGGAAATAATTTCGTTATTGCTCTGGTTCATACCCCACACACTCCCGCTGCAACAGGTTTGAACAGCCGTGACAGTTCACGACGCTATAACCAACTTCGTTTCATGCCATCCCAGGCTAACCCAACAGGCTGACTCTTCTTTCAGTGGGCAATCCTGCACAGGCAGGCAATCACCACACTTACCGCACTGGCGCTTCATCATCGATTTGAACCGGCTACGGACCCGCGCATCGTCCTGGCGAATAAGCAGAGCGATATACTCTGCCATTTCGTAGGGCTCGCGCCCTGGGCGGCGCAAGGTGCAATTCTGCTCCAGCATCGCCAGTTCCTGCTCATCGAGAACAATCTCCAGCTTTCTGACACCTGCAGCGGCCTGTCTGGCTCGCTGCTCTGCTTTTCGTTCGGCGGATGACTTGGCCATCAATCAAACCTCCAAATGCAACTGAAAAGACATGCGATCACGTTTTTCACAGTAAACAAGTGATCCCGGCGAGTTATGAGACTCAATGCGCTCGACCAAAACGGATGCGCGTGTCTCTTTTGGAGCCGGTGAATAAGCGCCAGACCAGGCTTTATCAATGCCGATATTTCGCGCTACGTTGGTACTGTCAGCGCTCGCCAAGGGCAGTTTGGTAAAGATGAGCGGATTCAGCATGCGCAGGCCATGAAGCTTTGCCACTGGCTGTCCCTTTACGTCCGTAACATGCCTGATCAATTCCTTCATGCGTGACACGGCCAAATTAGGGCGCTTAACGTCATATTCACCACAACTACCAATCGCAACGCGCGGATATTCGTTGCACAGACGGATAAAGCGATCATCGCTCTCATTCATGTGCCAGACCGGAACGCCGTAGAAATCACCATGCGGCCACTCATCCAGTAACGCTTCATTCTCCGCCTCGCCGCCGTCTATGACGTCGGGGATGATCGCAAAATCGAAGCCAGGATGATTTTTCCAGACGGCTACGAAATCGTAATAGTCCTTCCAGTCGATCTTGTTTTTACCAGCTGCTTTCCATGCAGTGAACGCGCCATTATCTATTGCAAAAGACTGACATACCTCAGACGCAAGATTAATCTGTCCGCTGTGCGCGAAAGAGATAAAAGCATGCCGTCCTCGCCACGCCTTCAACGCAGCCACGTCTGGTGTGATTGGTCCACCGTGATAGTGGATCATATCAACCCGCCTTATCCGCAGTGTCATAGGTGCCGGAAGTTATTTCTTTCAATAGCCACTGCAGTGACATCACGGGAACGCCTATCATTCCGGTACCTTCAAATTTATTCATCAGATGATTGATAGATGCTGCGATACCTTCTGCGCGATATTTATCTCGTGCCACATCCAGCTTCTGCTGCAACTCATTCCCACGGACGATCGCGCAATCCAGTCGGGTAGCCAGAGCAGATACAAGCTTTGCAATATCAGTAAGTGGCATATCAGCATCAAGCGCTTCAGCGAACTGATGACCGGCTTCAACAAGCTCTCTGTTTGATTTATTCGATAACATGCTGGTGGCCCTCAGTGATAAACGATGTTGCAGTTAAGGGGCTCAGCTTCGTTCTGCGCCCTGATAGGATTTTTGATAACGGTACCTTCTGGCATCAGCCAGCCATTGAGCAGATGGCTATAGGGCAGGGTGATACGGCCAACGGTGATAGGGTCGTCTGACTTTTCCATGAATACTCCACACACGATTTTTAGTTGCACTAATCCCTTGCCGTAGATGGCAATAAAAATTTTGGGATTTAGTAAATTGGCTGCTGGGTTACTGCAACAACCCAGAGCCGGGCCTCCACACTTGAAGGTTGTTGTGACATGTCACAACAAAGAGAACACTCAGCGCCTCTGTGGCGCGGCCTTATGCGCCCGCCAAATGCTCTCATCGTTGTGCAAAAAAGTTCGGTTAAACCGGGTGAACATTACCTTCGCTGTCCTTATGGGATGAAAGCCCAGGAGTAACCGCCAATTACAACACTCTCTCTTTCCTAACATTCACAGCAACTACACCACGTCATCTTTTCAGCTAGCTGTGCTGAGCAGATGTGTAGAATATAACTACTTTAAGTAGATAAATGCAACAACAAAAAGTAGAAAATGATTGGGGTGCAGGAGATTTTTAGATATGTGCATGAATTTTGGGCGAAAAAAAACCGGCTTTCGCCGGTTATTCAGTAGTTTGTCTCAGCCAAAATCTAGCATTTTAAGAGGTAAGCACCTGATAAGCTTTCCAAAAATAAAAAGCTCAGACATTTCGTTTTCTTCAATGAAAAATGGTGGGTAATTTTCGTTGTCAGACAGAACTGCTAGGCGTCGGCCTTTAACCTTTTGAAGTCGCTTAACAAATGTCGAATCTTCGAAATTAAAGACGTAGACCCCATCACCATTGAAGTGATCGACGCTCCTGTCAATAAACAATAAGTCTCTGGGGCTGAGAGTTGGCATCATGCTATCGCCATCAACATTGATAAGCTCAATGCCATCTAATGTTTTTCGGCCAAACAACTCATAGACACGCTCATCCGGTATTTCTATGGAGCTTATTACTGTCGGAAAAGGTTGGTTGATATAGCCGTTCCCGGCCGACGCGTGAACATCAAACTGTTTGATCCTAACCGTACCTTTCTCAGGCTTATCATAGCCATCAATCACTCCGTAATCGAGATAGGCAGGCGAGACTGACAACTTCTCGGCAATCTTCAGCATTTTTTCATCCCTCGGCTTAGCTGTGCCCAGAGTGTAACGACGCGCCATCTCATAAGAGACGCCACTGAATTCTGATAATTCTTTGACTCCAAGCGACATGGCCTGGAGCGACTTGTTAAGCCTAACGGCAAAGTCTTTGTATTTAGCTTCTTCCACCATAAGTGGAAGATTAAGCGCACAAAGCATAGTTGTCATTTCTATTTTAAGTTGCATATTATTACTACTTTAAGTAGTATCAAATTCAACCCATCATTGAGGAATGAGTCATGCGTCAAAGCTTCAAAAATATCAGCGAGAAAGCTGTTAAATCGGTTGGGTCAATGTCTGAAGTTTCCAGGCGATTTGGTTTCAGCTCTGTTCAATCAGTTGCTAACTGGGTGTCAAAAAACAGAGTTCCGCCTGAGCGCGTAATCCCATTATGTGAATGGGGTGGGTGGGTTGTAACACCTCATCAACTTCGACCAGATATTTACCCAAACGCTAAAGACGGCTTACCCGGCAGGAAGTCAGCTTAAAACCAAAGCAAAAAAAACATAACTACCCAAGGAAAAGCAAAATGGTAGACACGATTAACCAAGCAGTTCGTCAGATGTGCAAAGCACATAAGCACGGTCGCTTAGGTATGGCTGCTGATTTAGGCATGAGCATCGATCAGTTCCATAACCATCTGTATCGCAAGTGTGGCAGTCGTTTTTTTACCCTGGATGAGCTGATGCAAATGGAAGTTCTGTCCGGCACCCATTGCGTAGCTGAATTCATGGCCGTTCGTCATGGAATGCTGCTGGTGGACATCAAGGCCGCTGGCGAAATGGACAAGGTTGATTTGTTCGATACGCAGATGAAGGCCAAAGCCGCAGAAGGTGAACTGGCAACAGCCCAGCTTGCAGCTATGGCAGATGGCGTTATTGATCTTCACGAAAGCAAAACGCTGTCAGCGTTATTCCGCAAAAAACTCAATCATCAGGTTCACGGATTTTTTGGCCTCATTGCGCTCTTCAGTGCAGGTACAGCTGATCACGCTGTGGACATGTTCGTATCAAGCGGGAGGAAGGCTGATGTTGCCGGAATGCAGTTCGAAGCGCAGGACATTTGAAGTGATAAGAGATTTATCAGGGGCCAGAAAAGGTGAACGCCCCGGGTTGCAGCCTAGGGCGTTCGGTGCGAGTAAATCAACGTGTGTGGAGACTCATCGCATGAGCATTGTAAATCAGAAACCGTTGTCAGGGCAATTCCGCTGCCGTTATCAGGCTGGCGTTCCTGTCTATGAGCAAATCATATCTTCAGCGGATAAGGCGAACAACTACCAGTGCGTGCCGCGTCTGGTAGTCGAATCAGCCTGGGCAGAGTTTTATCGTCGCCCCGAAGATGCCGGGGTGAATCATGGAAACTGAAGTCATTAAGCCCTGGGTTGAGCGCTACACCGATCCGCGCGGAGTTGCAGTTAGAACTGTCGGCGTTGATACGGTTAATCACCGTGTGATCTTCCGCCGTCCTGATTATCCCCATGATTGCATGCTGCCGCGTGTGTTGTTCAGTCAGAAGTTCAGGAAGGTATCACCATGAGTTTACTGCTTAAGGTCAAGCCGCTTGTGGTGAGCCCTGAGCTTGCCAGCCGCATTGGCCTCAATGAAGCCATAGTGCTTCAACAGATTTGCTACTGGCTGGAAGACACCACATCTGGAGTCGAATATGACGGCAAACGCTGGGTTTATAACACTATCGATGAATGGACAAATCAGTTTCCATTCTGGTCATCTGACACTGTTAAGCGTGCTCTTACGTCGCTTAAAAAGCGTGACCTGATTTTCGTCGAGCAGCTGAAAAAAACTCAGCATGATCGGACTAATTATTACGCAATTAACCACGCAAACCCTTTATTGACCGATGAGGGCAATTTGCACTCATCGAAGAATGCAAATTGCACTAATCGAATGGGGCATCCTGCACCAATCGAACAGGGCAACATGCCCTCATCAATCGGGGCAAATTGCCCTCATCTTACAGAGATTACAACAGAGAATACTACAGAGATTACAGGTAAAGACTCTTGTCCGGTTTCTGCGAAACCCGACAGTGATTCTTTCGAGGATGCTTTCCGTGTTCTTGAGCATCTTAATCGCGCCGCTGGATTGCGTTATCAGAAATCGAAATCGTCACTTGGCCCTATCCGTGGTCGCCTTAGTGAAGATTTCAGCGCTGATGAGCTGATCCTTACAGTTGATTACACCATTGCCAAGTGGTCTGAAGACCCGAAGATGAGCGAGTTCGTTCGACCAGAAACCATTTTCCGTCCTGGAAAGTTTCCCGGTTATCTGAGTTCAGCACAGAAGTGGGACCGCGCCGGTCGCCCGCCATGCATCAACGGCAAGTGGATGCGTGACGTAACCGCTTTGCCACCAGTAGACAGCCAGACGCCTCCGGGCTTCCGTGGCGCTTAAGGGGGATTCATGGACAACGCCGAAATTATTCTTGAATGCCTCCGCACTCTCGGTGGGATGAGCATGAAGCGCATCAGCGAAAAGACAGGCATTAAGTACGCAACAGCCCGCGATGCCGTTTTTCAGATGTGCGAGCAGCTCATCCTGATTCGCAATCAGAAGGGGCTGTTTACGGTAAACACTGCGCCCCGGCCTGAAGAGAACGGTGACTATCTAAAAGCCGTTCAGACAGCGACTGAGCTTGAGAGCAAGGGCCTGTGGCTTCGCGCCAGCCATAACTGGTTGAACGCCATGATGACAGCCACCTTCGAACACAACCGGCAGGTTGCAAAAGTCAGGAGCGATAACTGCGCGGCCAGAGGCGCTATACGCTGCAGCAGCTATAGCGGCATCAACAGCGGGAAAGTCAGCGATTACTGGCAGTGGGAGGTTTACCGATGAAACCAGCCCTTAAGCGCCACTTTGAAGAACACGAATATTTCTACAGGTCATTGCCGGAAGTGCTGGTGATGATCCTGTTAGTGATTATCTATCTGGTTTGGGAGTTACACACAGCATGAGCACCTTATCACTGGTTTACAAAGACAAAGACGAAAAAGGGACCAACATCACTACGCGCAAATCCTATTTGCTGAGCGTTGATGAGCTTTACGTCGAGCCTGGTTATAACGTTCGTGATATTGACCAGACCCACGTTGAAGAATTCCGTGATGCGTTTATCGCTGGTGAGCATGTCCCGCCGCTTGCCGTTCAGGTTACTGAGCATGGCATCAAGGTTATCGACGGGCATCACCGTTACTTCGGCGCGAAGCTGGCTCAGGAAGCTGGTCATGAGCTGCGCCTTGAGTGCAAAGACTTCGTTGGCAGTGAAGCAGACCGCATCGCCTTCATGGTGACAAGTAGTCAGGGCAGGGCGTTACTCCCTCTTGAACGAGCCGCCGCCTATCAGCGTCTGGTCAATCAGGGCTGGGAACCGGCAGAGATAGCGAAGAAGGTTAAGCGCTCGGTCACTGACGTTGAACAGCACCTCCAGCTTCTGACTGTTGGAGATGGACTGATTGATATGGTCAGGTCTGGCGAAGTAGCAGCGACCACTGCATTAGCCCTTCAGCGTGAGCATGGCGCAAAGGCTTCCAGTGTTGCACAACAGCAGATGGAGAAGGCCAAAGCTGCGGGCAAAAAGAAACTGACCAAAACCGCCGCTATGCCGAAGTTCAACGCAGCAAAGGCGCGGCGATTGGTCGAATTGCTATGCGATGCGCAGTCAGGAGACGATGAAGACGGCCTGACAGCGCTGTATCACAATTCCAGCTATACCGATGAGATCATGTCTATCCTGGCGGAATACCGTGAAGGCATCCCCGGCGCTGAAAAAGCTTCGGAATCAGAGCTGGTACAGGAGCAGCAGGGCGGCGAGCAATTACCGCTTAAGCGTGTCGATATTCTGGAGCAAAGCGGCGTTGAGACAATGGCCTGTGTTGTGGCTGCGTTCGGCATGAAGCACGAATACACCTTCAGCGAGTCGAAATACGCCCACGTATGGGCCTCAGATTCAGTCGAAAGCCCCGAGATGTTGGTTGTGCCGCCTGAAACCATCCAGAAGGCAAAGCGACTGATTCAGGAGCATCAGGACGATCTTGAATTAAAACTTTGGGTTGCTGCGAAGTTTGAGGGGCCGGACGAAGACAGCTTCCGATTCCGCCGCTTCCATTCTGTACTGGTTGAAACCCGCCTTGTTAAACCCTGCACCGTTGGTGAGTTCATTGAGCTGGTGGAGCAGACAGACACGAATTGCTGGGACAATGTCCGTCTCTTACGTGGAGCAGTCAAAGAGCTTTTAGGCGAAGAGAGTGACGCCCTATGAAACTGACCACGCTATTAATACCACGAGTAAATGGTTATTGGCGGGCATAAATTGAAACATGAAAATTAGCGCCTTTTGGCGCTATACTCTCTAGAATGAAAGTGTTTAATCTTGAGGTGAAATTGTTTGTTAAGTGATTCCTTAATAAGGATAATTTTAAGTTTCATTATGATTTAAATAAGGTTATTATTCTTTTTTGGTTGTGATTTGATTGGGTGCAAAATCAGTCATCTATAAATTATTATGCGCTTTAATATTGGGTTGGCGCTGATTACTCAAGTGAATTATTATGATGGAGTAAAATCACCATGCATTTTAAAAAAGCACCCACCATCAAACTATCTCGAGAAGTATTAGGGCTTCTTGAAAATGGAATGAACTTTCTGCAAAAAGCTCAAGATGAATTTTCCATTTCCCCTACTCATTCAATAGTTAGTTTTTGGACCGCTGTTGAATTATTACTTAAGGTTCCTCTTGCTCATGAGCATTGGTCTCTTATTTGTAGTGGTAAACGGATTGTAAGGGCAAAATATCTTTCTGGTGAATTTCAATCAATCACTTTTACCGAGGTCTGCGAAAGACTAAGGGATGTTCTCGAAAAGCCTCTTCCAACTTCTACATTCGAAGCTTTTGAAACTATTCGTCGACACCGCAATCGCGTTGTCCATTTTTATCACAACGCATTTACTCTAGAAGCTAAAAATAAATTGTTGGCGGAGCAGGCTGATGCTTGGTTTGCTCTCAACAGGCTGATGATGGAGGATTGGAAATCAATTTTTGAAGGTGCCATTGGGGATTATCTTTCCGGGCTTGAAACTAATCTACTAATAAAAAACACGTATTATTCAGAGGTTAAATTTTCACAAGTCAGAGAAATTGTTGACGAGCACGTTAAGGATGGAGGAAGCGTAACAGACTGTTATCTTTGTAAGAAAAATGCCTCCATTATTAAGAAGGAATTTGAAGATAACGGGTTTGTCGTTAAATCCTCATCCTGCATAGTGTGTGCATCAATTCAAGATAAGTTTGTTGAATTTTTATGCCCGGAATGCAAGGGGGAAAGTAAACTTTTAGCTTGGGATGATTCGGATTTTGAATGCTCTAAATGCCAACATTCATCTTCACGTTATGATCTTTTCAATACAAGTTTTTATCCACCTGATGAGTATATACATGCTGTCTATCCAATAAATTGCTCAGAGTGTGAGAATGAAAACTCAGTCTGTGAGCTAGATGAAGGGTATTTTTGTACCCATTGTTTTGTTTTTTTCGATGATGTGATGCAGTGTGCTAGTTGTGGTCAGTTCAGTACGAATGTAGATGAAGAAAATAGTGCCATAGGTTGTAATTTTTGTGACGGATTACCGTCATCTTGGTCTGACGATGATTAATGCTTATCATAAAATAATCTATTAATATAAAAATTTATAAGGTTTTTTTAGCTTGCGGTGAGTTTCATGAGGTGTGTAATGTTTTATCTTTTTTATCAATTAACATGAATTGTAAGTTTAACTATAATATGGGTGACGAGCATGGTGAAAATTAAATTGACAAAAACTCCAGCAATGATTTTTTCAAGAAAATTAGTTGGGCTGGCTTTGATTCAACGAATCGAAAAAGATCTGGAAAAGTTGCACTCTATCGAAGGATACGATGTGTCAAAACTTCCGCAAAAGAAATTTTACCTGTATCAGGCTTATGTCGTTCATTTGCTTGCTGGTTGGCAGGATTTTCACAAAGAGCTGGTGACTTATGCTTTTGCAGAATTGAAAAAAAACAGTGAAAATTCCGCAATAAATAGTATTGCTGAAAAGCGAGTAAGTGAGTTGCTGGTGAGTTTTAATACGCCAAGCACACAGAATATTGATTCTCTTTATGCCAAAGCTTTAGGGATTGATAAAGTTTCAAAAGCTTGGTTTTTTGATGGTGTTTCTAATGAAGTGGCTAAGCAGTTATTGGATGAGGTTCTCAAGTCACGACATCAAATAGCCCATAAGGGATTTACAAAACAATCTTTAACGTATGATTCCAATTTCGAGATTATGGAGGTACTCTACAATATGGCATGTAAAACGCAAGATTACGTCTTCGCCTCTTTAAATGTTGATTGATAATTCCTAAGCTGGAATTAAATATATGAATGAATTTTGCGATGTATGTGTAGTGGGTCTTAATTTCAGTTGTTGTAATGATTATTGCGGTAATAAGGTTTTTTAGTTGTTGTTTATTTTTACTGGTTGAGAGTGGTGCTTGCAGGTGCTGCTTACATAATTTGCTGGGAGCAATGTAAAAGGAGTAATTTTATCAGTGTGTGGAGATAATCATGCCTCATAATGAGTTTAAAGTAATTATTAACGTACTCGACATATCGAAATTTTCGAGAAAGCTGGCAGGTATTGGATGAGAGCACTTCTAACCCCTGAAGTTGCTCCGCGCACAGGGATAGTGCTGCTCAAGCCTGGCTCTGACCTGATGGGAATGTTTCGTGGCCGCGTTCTGGTGAGTACACCGACAGCGGACATGGCCGACCTTCCATCGGGCAGGATCAATGAAGGCACACAGCCGCTACTTGATGAGCAGTCCCTGATTCCGTTTTTCAGTCATGATCGGGTTATTGCCGCCGCTGGTGGAGCTAATGGCCTGGCTGGTTTCGTGCGTAGCTTTGGCTGCTGCCAGTGGCATGACGATGCAACATGGCATCACCATGAATACACGCTGCACGAAACTGAATCCGGCCTGGTGTCTTTGTGCTACGGACACGATAATCATTTCAGGGAGCATGGTACGCCTGGCAAGCTGGACAACATAGCCAAGGGAAACTCAGCGCTGTGGATAATCAGGATGGTTTGCAGTCAGCTTGGTTTGCATGGCGAGCATCAGCTTACCCTGCCAGAGCTTTGCTGGTGGGCCTCACTGAATGACCTTATCGACCTGGTATCAGAAACACCTGCACGGCGGGTTCTTCGTATGCCAGTAAAGATTATCTCAGGTGAGCTGAAAGAATCGCATATCGCGCCAGAATGCCAGCCTCAACAGGTCATTCAGCAGGCCGCTGAGCATGTCAAAAAGATAATCACTCTCGAAGCTGACCCTGAATCGCCTGAGTCGTTCATGAGACGGCCTAAGCGTAAGCGCTGGGAGAACCAGAAATACACACAGTGGGTTAAGGCGCAGAAATGCGCATGCTGCGCTAATCAGGCAGATGACCCCCATCACATCATTGGACATGGTCAGGGAGGTATGGGAACAAAGGCACATGATTTATTCGTGATACCGCTTTGCAGGGCGCATCACGACGAGTTACACCGCGACCCAAAACTTTTTGAGTCGAATTACGGCAGTCAGATTGAACTGTTATTCCGATTTATTGATCACGCTATTGCAGTCGGTGTGATTGGGGCAGACAAAAAATAAAAGTGTGTGGAGAAAGTAATATGCGTGACATGTCACAGGTATTAGAACGTTGGGCAGGATGGGCACGATCAGATAATAGCGGTATCGATTACTCCCCAATTGCAGCAGGATTTAAAGGCTTGCTTCCCCAGAATTCGAAAATGAACCTCTCATGTACAGATGATGATGGTTTGGCTATAGAGTCTTGCCTTGTAAGGTTAAGACGCATGCGTCCAGAAGAACATGATTTAGTAATCCTTTATTATTTTTATCGAATATCTAAAAGATCTATAGCGAAGAGATTCAAATGCGACGAAAAAATGATAAGAATAAAGTTGCAGATGGCTGAGGGTTTCATCGAAGGATGCTTAACTATGGCGGAAATTAATCTGAGTTTTGATTAGCTGCACCAGTGTGGTGAAACAATGACACTGCCATATGTCTAACATAATAAGGTTGCTCTGTAGCTGGATGGTTAGTAATGCTAGAAAATCTTAACGGATTTTCTTCATCATCCTGACACTGAGCGCCTTCTACATTATCATTAAGATGCTTTTTCCAGTCATTCAGCTTTGCACTAGAGTTTTTAATCTTTACATAAATTATCATGCCACCATGGTCATCTCGCACAGTCCCTGATCCATAACGCTCATTAAGTTGAATCCACCCACCCCATATGTATGCAGGACCACTCCAAATCTTGGCTTCACCAATCCACTCAAACTTACCAAATTGATGTTGAATCAAAATATCAATGTGTCCTCCATGTTGTGTATCATGTTCAGCATTATAATTTCTTCCCTTTAAAAAAGTAATTAGAACTGCTGTCAATTCATCTTCGCCCCAAAGGTCTGATTGGTACATGTGCTTATTATTTTCAATTATATGTATAGCGTCATCTATATCTTTATATAATTGTTCCACAAATTGTTCTTTAGTGTTTGCAAATTTACGATGTAAAAAACCTTCAATGTCAGGATCGTATTTGCTTAGCGTTAACAAATCTTGTAGGTTGAATTCAGGCATGAATACTCTCCAACAATTTGGTTGGAGTAAAATATGGGAATATTAACTCTCTATAATTTTCAACTGGGAGGCCTGTTTCAGGATGATAAAAAACACCTTTAAATAAAGCTGAAGAAATTTCCTCATCATCTAATGGTACTGGTTCGCTATCATCCGATTCAATAAACTGAAAATGCATATCCAAAAGATGGAGTTTATTGCTTGAAAGATAATCTGTCACTTTAAGCAATAATGCTCTGTCAGTGGGTTTTAAATCAAGAGTATCAACACCATTTAAAAGTGTAAGATAAGTTATATGATTAAGTTTTTTAGCATTATCACTTATCAAAAAGGAAACCACTTCGCGGCACAAATAGAAAACAGGACCTTCAAGGTCATTCTGCATTCTATCGAAGATATCGCGTTTGGTTTCCATTAGATTCTCTATTGTGTAGTCTCAGATAAAGTGCGTCTTTTTTGAACGATACTTTCCATAGAAACCAACATTTTCTTAATGACCAATACAACGTCTTCAATTGTAGTACATTTTTCAATTGAAGCTTCGTAGAGATGGCTGTTTGGCTTGTCAATCATGGCTCGTTTGCCTGGCAATATTAATTCCACGGAGCGGCTTTGGGAAGCACCAATCTGTAAATCCCAGATTTTACCGATCTTGTACTTTGTTAAGATGGGGCTAGCTGACTCTCCGCCGTGATGGTAGCTATCATTACGAAGGCAGTTTTGACCCGGCTTCAGTGTTAAAGAACTTGTATTACCATCTGAGGTTATGAACGCCATGCGGGAAATCCTGCCATCCTGCTGTTCATAAAGCTCTTGAACTAAACCGAAAAGGTCCAGAGGTGGGGGGAGGGTGATACCCGTTAAATCCCTTACAAAACGCTCAACTAAAAATTGCTGACGCTCAGACTCAGTTCGAGGTAAAACTGATAGATCTACAGTTAATACTAAAACATTTTCGGATGGTATGACCATGATTGTGTTGAAACACTGTGTGATGTCGCGAGTTTTGCATTTTATCTCACCACCGTTTGCCTTCAGCTCTAACCCTTCTTCACTGAGATGAGCTGCATCTAACTCTATGATTTGTGTATAATATGCTTTAGATGTGAGGATAGAGGTATCAACTTGTTTTTCGTCGATTAATGCAGTTACATTTTCAACAAAGTGTAGATCATTATCCGCTAGTAAAAGTTGTTCTTTAGATAGTGGGATTGGATAAGACTGAGTAAAGACATTATCTTCAGTTTGTAGGGTGCCGAGTGATGACTGAATAGCAAGAAGTGTTTCAGATTCAAGCTTGTAAAGCTTCACCAACCTATTCCCACTCAAAATGAGACTTTGCCAAACGCCAGAGACAAAGGCTTCAGCTTCGTCATTAGTTGCAGATAGTTGACGAAACCTATCTATGAAAGGTTCAAGACCAACGGCAGTTATACCGAGTTGTGTACCTAATAACTGGCGCGCGAGTCTCCAGCCAACCCTGTCAGTAATGTCCTTCAAAGTACTAGTGGTTTGCTCTTGCATAAGCTAGTTTGTCCTACACATAAAAAGTGGTCAAATCATTAGGAAAATTCATAAAAACAAAAATACATGTTTTTATTTTAAAAATCACTAGTGCGGTCCGCAAAAGTACATGTAATGTGATAAGAGTGGTTTCTTCGAGCAACCGCTTAAACACCAAACCCTGCCACCCTACGTGTTTTTGTTTTCCCAATCCCGCACAATACCAAAGGCACTGAGCGCAGCCGGTTTACCCGTTCTGTCCAGGACTGCAAATCTGTAGCGCCTTTCATATTGTGATATTCACAGCAAAATTAACCCTGTTGCCGACGGGCAAAGAAACTATCGCGGAATGCGTCAGGGATTTATGATGAATGGATTTACGAAAGAATATGTTTTTATCTTATTGAAAAGGAATGACTTACTCTTAGTTTGCTATACTTTAGTATAGCTAAAGTTGCACTTAAGGTTAGTTGTTCTGGTTGGGGATAAGCATTAGTTTTGCTAAATGATTTTTGATGGCTCTTAAGTTAAGATTCAATGCTCTGTTTAGAAAAAAAAGTCCCCAACCTCACCATCCTGCGAAGATAACTGAAGTTGGAGATGCTAAGTAGCGAACACAGGGAAAATCCAATACCAACATATCGGATTGGTTAGATAAAATAAACAGTTCGGAAACATTTAAGCTCACATATGTGAGCTTTTTTTGTGCCAGATCAAAATCCAAAAGGTCGCCATCGTGCGGCCTTTTTTAGTTTTTGCGCTCGCCAATCAGCAAACACTCACCCTTTGACGCCGTGGCGATGCGCAATCTTTTAAACCCCATACAGCACCGACCGTAATAGCGGAGGTGAACATGAGTATCGATATGAGCAAACTTGCAACTGGCGTTGCTTATGGCGCTTCTGCTGGAACAGTGGCTAACGGGTTACTCACCCGGCTTAGCCCTGATGAGTGGAGTGCTGTAGGAGTGATATCAGGCATCGTGGTTGCAATTCTGACCTTTGCAATAAACGTGTACTTCAAAAGAAAAGTTTCTCTGGCCCAAATCAAAGCCCTTGAGCAACGCGGCTACATCCCGTCAGAAAAACTTGGTGAGGAATAAGCATGGCTATATCCGGTAGTCTGCGCAATAAGCTTATAGCCGCTGCTGGTGGCGGTGCCATGCTAATCGCAACAGTTTTTATTGGCGGTAAAGACGGTGTTGAAGGACGGGTATACGAGCCTTACAAGGATGTTGCTGGCGTCTGGACTGTCTGTGATGGTCATACCGGCTCTGACATCATCAAGAACAAGCGTTATAGGGATAGGGAATGTGATCGTCTGCTTATTCGTGACCTTAAGCCTGTAGAAAAGGCGGTGAATGAGATGGTTAAAGTGCCTCTCAACGATTACCAGCAGGCGGCGCTTTACAGTTTCACTTACAACGTGGGCATTGCAGCATTTTCAAAATCAACGCTACTAAAAAAAATGAACGCGGGGGATCAGGTTGGTGCCTGCGAAGAGTTACGCCGCTGGGTTTATGCGGGTGGCATGAAATGGCGCGGATTGATGAACCGTCGTGATATGGAGCGCTCAATGTGCCTAGCGGACGGTCCTGATGATATCTAAGACAGCCATCGCTTTAATTGTCCTGCTTGTCATTGCGCTGCTAACAGCGTCTGGCACAGCTTTTTATTATCGCGGCAATGCCATTGATTTTAAATCACAGCGGGATAAGGCCTCTGGCGAACTGAAGTTGGCAAATGCCACGATTAATTACATGCAGGTACGTCAGCGAGACGTTGCTGCCCTCGATGCGAAATATACCAAGGAGTTAGCTGATGCGAACGCTAAAAATGACAGGCTTCGCGCTAAGCTGGCTGCTGGTGGCCGGGTGCGGGTCACAGGCGAATGTAAACCGCAATCCACCACCTCCGGCGGCGTGGGCCATGCAGGAACCGTCGAACTCTCTCCAGCTGCTGGATCAAACGTTCTCAGTATCCGAGCCGGAATCATCAGCGACCAGTCAAAAGTGAGATATCTTCAGCAGTACATAATAGAGCAGTGCCAATAGCGTAGGTCACAGCGTAAGCCATAATGCAGAGCTATACGGCGTAGTGGCCCAGTGCAATATCGACAGGTCAGCAATAAGGCGCATCGAATCTAAGAGAAATTGATTGTGTACGACGATCTACCGGGAACAGGGACATTTGTTGTTCTAATGGTTAATGCAGGTGTAATCGGCCGGGGTGTCATTGAAGTCATTTTGTGGCTATTTTCTTATGTGCATATCTCATTCGGAATGTGAGTATCTTAAGGCGCGTTAGTGAGTGCGCTTGATGATGATTTCGCTAATAATGTCTTGGTTAACCAATAGGAGACAGCCATGACTGAATATGAGATAGAAGACCTTGCTGGAACCATGATTTACGGGAAGCCTCTGTATATCATTTCGATAGGGCCTACCAAGCGACTTGAGTGGCGCTGGGAAGTAAATGGTGAGATAAGAAGTTATAGTGAAATGATTCAAGATGCTGATTCACTAACCGCTTCTCAATTCAGAGGCATGCTTGATTCGGTGATAGACTCAATCAAAGCTATTTATCCTGATGAAACTTTCACTAAGAATGCTTCTCCTCCTCAGCATTAGAAATGTTCGCCGCCTAAGGGCGGTTTTACTGCTCGAAAATTCTCCATGAGTGATAACGGTTAGACGCGCTGCCAGGTGTTGGTAGGTTAATTAAAATTAATGTTAAATTAGGTTAAAGTGTTAGCATGTTCGTCCCTATAACACAATTCGGATAGACATTAACATGACATATGCAGACATAACGCAAAGCCGTATTCAATTTTGGGAAAAGTGCAAACTCAGGGAAGAGGAGCTAAGAGATATTGCTAAGAAAATTTTTGATGATTATGAGGAGTCATTAGAACTGAAGTACGCTCACTGGTCAGACCGCAATGGTACAAAACGTCCTTATGTTACGGTCCAGTTGAAAAATCAAAACGATCTGCACCAGATTACTCCAATTGCTGTCTTACGTTTGGATAAAGACTTTAAGCTAAATTTTTTCATTGCTACTGTCCTTGATGATTCTATTGATGGCGAAAACTATCAAAAACTGGTACCAATTTCTTTATATAAAGATGCAGGTGGAATTCAAGTTGACGTAGGCGTTGATAAAAAAAGTATATCGGTTAGTGATCCTTTCTCTGACGGAGCGTTTAATGATGTCAGTAAGGCTATCCAAGCTGTAATTGTTTCAGATTACAACGATCCAAGACTTTAATATCACCATAAAATAAGCCGCTTTCTGCGGCTTTATGTTTTTTTTCCGCAAGTTCATTCTCTTAGTTTACCTTTCAGTATAAACATAATGAATTATCGGCTGGTGGTCTCACCATTGCCGAGGATTATATCTATCTGACTAGCAGGAAACTCTAATGTCCGAGCCACGCATTTATAACAGCCGCTGGGACAAAGCCAGACTTTCATTCCTGAAATCGCATCCGCTCTGTGTGATGTGCCACCGACAGGGCAGAGCGGTCGCGGCTACTGTCGTTGATCACATCAAGCCACACAGGCTGAAAGAGGCCATCAACGGTGGCAAAGAGGATGAGATAGCAAAGGCTCAGAAGCTCTTCTGGGACAAGGCCAACTGGCAATCCCTTTGTAAGCAGCACCACGACTCGACCAAGCAGCGTGAAGAGAAGCGCGGTCACGTAATCGGATGTGATGAAGACGGTTTGCCCTTAAACCCATCATCTCATTGGTATAAATGATTGAGGCTAAAACATATCCAACCTTGTTACACTTCGTTCACATTTTTTCTTTTATCCAATATGTTATGTGCTCAATTTTATTGGAGATAAAATTATGTTGCAGCGTGGGGAAGCATCTGCAGTTATGACCAAACTTGTCAATGATTCTTCTGGGTACCTAGCTGCCTATGCAGCTATGGCATCGTTCTGTTACTTAATCCAGAAAAAAGGAGACTTGTTAGCTTCGAACGTCGCCACTCTGGTCGGATTTTTATGTTCCATGACACTATTCTTTTATTGGGTAGGGCATGTTGTTTCTATGTGTCAGGAACTTAAAGATAAACATGAAGATTCTAAAGCGGCTATTTTTCATTCGGTATTGATTTTGTTCATCTTTCTACTTGGTTATCCAACCATAATTGCAGTAACTATCTGGACTGTACTTCAATCGATCAAGTAAGTGGTATAGGGTAGGTCAAGACTTCATGAGTTATCGATGTTCTGACCGCCCGCCCCCCTTTTTACGCACAACCGCGAAATGAAAAGTTTTTTTCTGGGAGGTTTTAATGGCCGGAAGACGACCAAAACCTACCCATCTGAAAGTTGTTACTGGAAATCCGGGCAAGCGTGCGCTCAATAAGAAAGAGCCGAAGCCAGCCCGCGAAATACCGAGTCCTCCTTCACATCTGACCGACTGGGGTAAAACAGCCTGGGGAAAGCTCACCGTTCTTCTTGACGGGATGGGCGTGCTCACCGTTGCTGATACCTTAGCGCTCGAAAGGCTCTGCGACCTTTATGCTGAAATTCTGCAACTGCGCCAGATAGTCGATATCGAAGGGCGCACATATACGACTAAAACCCAGATGGGTGATTTTTTAATTAAAGCGAACCCTGCAGTTGCCATGCTGGCTGATGCGGATCGTCGCTTCAAGAGTTACCTGGTGGAGTTCGGCCTTACACCGGCTGCCCGGTCAAAGGTGAATGCAAATGGTGGAGAAGAAGAAGAGGACCCGCTCAACGCGTTCTTCGGTTGATCCGGCAACGCAGTATGCAATGGACGTTTCAAGCGGTGCGGTAATTGCCGGTCCAGATATTCGCGCGGCCTGTGCACGTCATCTCCGTGATTTGAATGAGGGGCCTGAACGCGGCCTTTTCTGGGATGTCGAGGCAGTTAACCGCGCAATTAACTTTTTTGCTCAGGTTCTCAAGCTCAACGGCGGAGAGCATGAAGGTAAGCCTTTCATCCTCCTGCCGTGGCAATGTTTCATTGTAGGCTCTCTGTTTGGCTGGAAATCGGCTGACGGGACACGGCGATTTCGCATGAGCTACATCGAATCTGGAAAAGGGTCTGGAAAATCGCCATTAGCGGGCGGCATCGGCCTCTACCTTCTGATGGCTGATAAAGAGCCCCGTGCAGAGGTTTACGCAGCGGCCACTAAAAAAGACCAGGCGATGATTCTTTTTCGTGACGCGGTGACGATGGTTGATCAGTCTCCTGCTCTTGCTCAGCGTATCACCAAATCTGGTACCGGCCTGAACGTATGGAACCTGGCTTTCCTGCAGACCGGCTCTTTCTTTAAGCCGATCAGTTCTGATGACGGTCAGTCAGGCCCGCGCCCTCACGGCGCACTAATTGATGAAGTGCATGAGCATAAAACAAACGCCGTTGTTGAGATGATGCGCGCCGGAACCAAAGGCCGCCGTCAGGCTCTGATGTTTCTTATTACCAACAGCGGCCACGATAAAACCAGCGTCTGTTATGAGTACCATGAGTATGGACGCAAGGTGGCAGCCGGTGATCTGGAGGATGACAGCTTTTTCAGCTTCATCTGTTCACTGGATGAGGGTGACGATCCCTTTAAGGATGAAACCTGTTGGGCAAAGGCTAACCCATCCCTGGGTCAGACGTTTACCGATAAATATCTGCGGGAGCAGGTGACTCAGGCTCGCGGTATGCCGTCGAAAGAAAGCATCGTCCGGCGGCTGAATTTCTGTCAGTGGGTTGAAGCTTCCGATCCGTGGATAGACAGTGACACCTGGATGAACTGCGAACAGGATTTTGACCCTGATGAGCTGGAGGGAGAAGAGTGTTATGGCGGTCTGGATTTATCCGGCTCCCGCGACCTGACTGCTCTGGCGCTTTACTTTCCAAAATTCAAAAAGCTTTTAGTTGAGTTTTGGACGCCCAAAGACTCTCTGCTTGAGAGGGCCAAAACTGACCACGTACCGTATGACGCCTGGTTACGTAACGGATTTATTCACGCCCCACCCGGTAAGGCTGTTAACTACGGTTTTGTTGCAGTGCGTATCGGTGAACTGGCGGCAAGATACGATATCAAGTGCATCGCGTTTGACCAGTATCGTATCAAGTATCTTGAGCCCGAGCTCGAAAGCGAGTCTGTAAGCGTTGACCTCATTCCTCACGGACAGGGTTTTTATAAAGCCCAGGAGTCCGGGCTGTGGATGCCACGCTCAATAGAGCTGTTTGAGGAGCACCTTAATAACAGGGTGCTCGTTATCCGTCCTAACCCCTGCCTGCGCTGGAATGCTGCCTCTGCGGTTCTTGAAGCTGACCAGAAGGATAACCGCATATTTGCCAAAAAGAAGAGTACCGGCCGCATCGATGGCGTGGTGGCTTCCGCGATGGCAATTGGCGCAGCCGAGGACGCAGTACTGGTTGAAACAGGCGATCCTGATGATTTTTTTGATGACCCGATCATGGTAGGTATCTGATGAAGGAAAGAAAAAGGCCGGGCCGCATCAAAAGCGCGATTGTTAACTGGCTCGGTGAATCGATAGGACTCAATGACGCTGCGTTCTGGCAGGAATGGTACGGAACCAGTAGCAGCGGTAAGGTTGTCACAGCAGAGAAGGCGCTGGCGCTGGCCTCTGTCTGGGCTTGTGTGCGTTTGTTGAGTGAATCTGTTTCAACACTTCCTATGAAGGTTTATGAGCGGGACCGTGACGGGTCACGCAAGCTTGCAAGCGCACATCCCGCCTATCAGGTACTGTGCCGCCGCCCAAACAGTGAAATGACGCCATCACGTTTCATGCTGATGATCGTTGCCAGTATTTGCCTGCGGGGGAATGCCTACGTAGAGAAAAAGATGATTGGTACCAAACTGGTTTCTCTGGTACCCCTTCTTCCCCAATGCATGAAGGTTGAGCGGCTCGACAGTGGAGAGCTGCAGTATACCTACACCGAAAAAGGCGTGGCCCGTGTTATCCCTGTAAAGAACATGATGCACATTCGTGGATTTGGTCTTGATGGCGTTTGCGGGATGATGCCAATGCGCACCGGTCGTGACGTGTTTGGCGCAGCGATGGCTGTTGAAGAATCAGCCGCAAAAATTTTTGAAAACGGTATTCAGACTTCAGGTTTCTTCCTTTCCAAAAGCCTTCTGACGAAAGAACAACGCCAGAAAAACCGGGAAAATCTCAACCGGTTTGTGGGTTCGAAGAATGCCGGTAAGGTAATGGTGCTTGAGGGCGACATGTCCTACCAGGGTATAACCCTCAACCCTGAAGACGCTCAGATGCTTGAGTCGCGGTCATTCAGTATTGAAGAAATTTGCCGCTGGTTTCGTGTGCCTCCTTTTATGGTCGGACACACAACAAAACAGAGCAGCTGGGCGTCGAGCGTTGAGGGTATGAATCTGCTGTTTCTGACCAATACACTTAGACCGCTTCTGGTAAACATTGAGCAGGAAATCTCCCGATGCCTGCTTAATGGTGATGAAGATTTATTCGCTGAATTTTCTGTTGAAGGTCTTCTGCGTGCAGACAGCGCCGGTCGTTCGGCTTACTACACCACGGCCCTTCAAAATGGCTGGATGTCTCGCAACGATGTGCGCCGCCTGGAAAACCTGCCGCCGATTGATGGTGGCGACATCTATACCGTTCAGCTCAACCTGACACCGCTTGATCAGCTTGGCAGTGAAAGTGGTAGTTCAGGCGAAAAAGTCAGGGCCGCGCTTGAGGGGTGGTTATTTCCTGAGCGTGAAAACCAGTTTAACAATTCAAGCGGTACTCAGGTGCCGCAACATTCCCAAACGCAGGACTGAATCCCATGACTCTGAAAAGCCTTCCGGCAGCGCCGGACGGGCGGCCTTTTGCACGCGAAAATCGTGATCTGCCGTCATCAGCAATGGAGCGCTGGAACGGGGGTATTAAGGCAGCCAAAACAGACGAAAACAGCATTTCTGTATTCGACGTGATCGGTGCTGACTGGTACGGAGATGGCGTTACAGCCAGCCGCATTGCTGCCGCGCTCCGCTCAATTGGCGGTGCTGACGTGACTGTGAATATCAACTCGCCCGGCGGAGACATGTTTGAAGGCCTGGCGATTTACAACCTTCTGCGCGAGTACGAAGGGAAGGTGACGGTAAAAGTTCTGGGTCTGGCAGCATCAGCAGCTTCCATTATCGCCATGGCGGGCGATGAGGTGCAGATTGGCCGGGGTGCTTTCCTGATGATCCACAACTGCTGGGTTTATGCGATGGGCAACCGGCATGACCTGCAGCAGATTGCCACGGATATGGAGCCTTTTGATAAAGCGATGAACGATATCTATGGCGCGCGCACCGGTCTGGACACGGCCACAATTGACGCAATGATGGATGCGGAGACCTATATCGGCGGCAGTGATGCTGTTCAAAAAGGTTTTGCAGATCGCCTGCTGTCGGCTGACGAAATTTCTGATGGCGACGACAGTCCCGCAGCCGCTCTGCGCAAGCTGGATGCCATGCTGGCAAAAACCGATGCACCTCGTTCAGAGCGTCGAAAACTTCTTAAAGCTTTAACCGGCAGCAAGCCAGGCGCTGCTGCCTCCCCTGAAGGTATGCCGGGCGCTACCGACGAAATCAACCCCGAAAATATTGCACAACTCAAAAACGCGCTGGCCGCGTTCGGCAAATAAGGATCGAAAATGTCAGAAGTAAATGAAGTACTGAAGCAGGTCACTGCCAGCATCAACGAAGCCAGCAGCAAATTTAACGCTAAGGCTGAAGAGGCGCTCGCTGAAGCAAAAAAATCAGGCTCATTATCCGCAGAAACTAAAACGGCTGTGGATAAGATGGCCAGTGAGCTTAACGCCATGCGTGAAGCAGAAAAGACACTCAAGGCGGCGCTGGGTGAGCTGGAGCAGCATGTAGCGCAGATGCCGCTTGCAAATGCAAAAAACGTTATCGAAACCATTGGCGGTCAGGTTGTTTCTTCCGAAGCCCTGAAAGCTTTCTCTGCAAGCATTGAGGGTGGCAAGCGGCTCAGCATTCCGGTTAATGCCGCGTTGCTGTCTGTCAACGTGCCAGGCCAGATTGTCGCGCCAGACCGCCTGCCTGGCATCGATCAGCAGCCAAAGCAGCGCCTTTTTATCCGTGACCTGATTGCGCCAGGCCGAACCGAGTCCAGCACTATCTACTGGGTGCAGCAGACCGGCTTTACTAACAAAGCTGCCACTGTTGCTGAAAACACGACCAAGCCTTACAGCGATATCACCTTCGCTGAAAAAATCACGCCGGTTCGTACCATCGCGCACCTGTTCAAAGCCGCCAAGCAGATTCTCGACGATATGCCTCAGTTGCAGTCAACAATCGATGCTGAACTTCGCTATGGCCTGAAGTACGTTGAAGAGCAGGAAATTTTGTTTGGTGACGGCACGGGCTCACATCTCAACGGCATTGTTCCACAGGCGTCGAAATATGCGGCTGCCTTCAACGTGGCGAATCAGAACGGTATTGACGATCTCCGTCTGGCAATGCTGCAGGCACAACTGGCTCGCTTCCCGGCGTCCGGTCATGTCCTTCACTTCATTGACTGGGCGAAGATTGAGCTGACCAAAGATTCGCTGGGCCGCTATATCCTAGCTAATCCAGCGGCGCTTGCGGGTCCAACATTGTGGGGCCTGCCGGTCGTCGCGACTGAAGCAGCTGCATTCCAGGGTAAATTCCTGACCGGCGCATTCAATGCCGGTGCGCAGATTTTTGATCGCGAAGATGCCAACGTTGTTATCTCAACGGAAAACGGCGATGACTTTGAGAAAAACATGATCTCAATTCGTTGTGAAGAACGTCTGGCGCTGGCCGTCAAACGCCCCGAAGCATTTGTTTACGGTACCTTTACCGCACCTGCAGCAGCTGCGTAACAGTAACGGCGGCCTTCGGGCCGCCTGTCCGGGAGTCATACATGAAACTGCTTCTGATTAAACCGAACTACTTCGGCGGCACTGTAGTGTCCGAAGGCAATACAATCGAGACCACTGAGCAGCATGGTCGTGAGCTTATTAAAAAAGGCTATGCAGCACTGGTAGAAGAGGATAGTGCTCATCTGCCAGAGCCAGAGCCAGAGCCAGAGCCAGAGCCAGAGCCAGAGCCAGAGCCAGAGCCAGAGCCAGAGCCAGAGCCAGAGCCAGAGCCAGCAA